>OBUV01000009.1_pt1 | contig 260797 bp, 212 predicted proteins | sample 1475971 | NCBI WGS metagenome assembly OBUV01 (sample SAMEA2579962, study PRJEB22360) | human gut metagenome | biome: human gut; feature: human-associated habitat; material: faeces | place: Denmark | collected 2008/2010
CTTCCGTCACGGTTTCCCTGGTAGCCCTGGCCCTGCGGTCTTCCGTCGCGGTTTCCCTGGTAGCCCTGGCCCTGCGGTCTTCCGTCACGGTTTCCCTGATAGCCCTGGCCCTGCGGTCTTCCGTCGCGGTTCCCCTGGTAGCCCTGGCCCTGCGGTCTTCCGTCACGGTTTCCCTGATAGCCCTGGCCCTGCGGTCTTCCGTCGCGGTTCCCCTGGTAGCCCTGGCCCTGCGGTCTTCCGTCACGGTTTCCCTGATAGCCCTGGCTCTGCGGTCTTGCAGATGAATCCTGGCCGGTACGTGCGTCTGTCTGCGGAGGCTGAGCCTGCGGTGACGGACTAGCAGAAGCCGGCGCCTGAGGAGTCTGGCCCTGGCCCGGTAAAACCGGTGTCGTCTGGCTCTGCGCTGTCTGTGTCTGCTGCGGTTTTACCGCGTTGTCTGCTGCCTCACGCGGCTGGACACTCTGACCGGATACGGTGGTGTTTCCCGCGGTTCTCTGCTCATTGATGCCGCTCTGATTCTGCGGTCTTCCGTCACGGTTTCCCTGACTCTGCGGTCTTCCGTCGCGGCTTCCCTGGCCCTGCGGCCTTCCGTCGCGGCTTCCCTGACCCTGCGGTCTTCCATCGCGGTTTCCCTGACCCTGTGGACGCTGCGGCTTCATCTGCGCGTTCTGGGGACGGAAAACTGCTGCTATTTTCTTCTTGTGCGGCTCTCCCGAACCTTCTGTTTTAGCTGAATCTTCACCTGCCGGTTTTGCCGGGGCCGGTGCGTTCTGCCTTCCCTCGCTGCTTTTTGCAGCGCCGCCCATCGCTTTTCTGACGATAGACGCCTGGTCATCCGTTATATTGGATGAACTTTTTAAATTTATATCGTGCTTTTCCAGGATATCCAGTATCTCTTTACTGCTGTCTTTTCCCAGTTCTTTTGCCAGATCATATACTCTCATACTTACTACCTCCATTTGTATTCAATAGTTTCACGACTGCTTTTGCGAACCCCGCGTCCATCATGACAAGGGAAGCTCTCATTTCCTTTCCCATCGCATGGCCGAGCTCGCTCTTTTTTCCGAAAAAGTAGATTGGAACTTTATAGTAAGTACACATATTGGTGAACATCTTTCTGGTATTGTCAGAAGCCTCCTCCGACACGATCACCAGAAATGCCTTTCCACTCTTCACGGATTTCTCCGTCATGAATTCTCCGCTTGCAGTCTTCCCGGCCTTTGTAGCCAGACCAATCAGATTAAGAACTTTCTGTCTGTCATCCAAGCTGTTCCATCTCCTTTTCCAACGTTTCGTATACTTCCTTTGGAATCGCCGTCTTAAAGGAGCGTTCCAGACCCTTGTTCTTAACTGCCTTCTTAAAACAGTCCATGGAGGGACATAAATATGCTCCGCGCCCGTTCTTTCGTCCGGTTGCGTCCAGTACAATCTCGTCCTCCGACGTCTTAAGCACACGAATCATCTCTTTTTTACTTTTCATCTCACCACAGCCGATACACTGTCTGAGCGGTATCTTCTTTGTACTCACGTTTCAATCACTTCCCGTTCTATTTTTCCTGGCTGTCAGCCTCTAAGCTGTCAGCCTCTAAGCCGTCGTCCTGGTAATCCTCCTGGTAGTCGTCCTGGTAGTCCTCCTGGTACTCTGCCTCGCCGTCTTCCTGATAATCGCTTTCGTAATCGTCATAACCTCCGTCTTCCTGATAATCGAGACCCAGTTCTTCAAATAATCCCATCTCTCTGGCCTGTGTCTCACTCTTGATATCAATCTTATAACCTGTCAGCCTTGCCGCCAGCCTTGCATTCTGGCCTTCCTTGCCGATTGCCAGAGAAAGCTGGTAATCCGGTACGATAACCTGTGCTTCTCTGGATTCCTCGTCAGCCACTACGCAGATTACCTTTGCAGGGCTTAACGCATTTTCAATTAAGTATGCCGGATTGTCATCCCAGTTGATGATATCGATCTTCTCGCCGCGAAGCTCGTTCACAATGGAGTTCACCCTCGCGCCGTTGAGACCTACACATGCACCTACCGGATCCACATTCTGGTCGTTGGATTTCACGGCGATCTTCGTTCTGGACCCCGCTTCTCTGGCGATGGCCTTGATCTCTACCGTACCGTCCTTTACCTCTGCCACTTCCGATTCAAATAAACGCTTCACCAGATCCGGATGAGTTCTCGATACGGAAATTCTCGGTCCCTTCGGTGTATCCTTTACTTCCAGGACGTAAACCTTGATTCTCTCCGTGGCCTTGAACACCTCGCCCTTAACCATCTCTGTCTCATTTAAAATGGCATCGACTTTACCTAAGTTAATGCTGACATTCTTCCCTAAATATCTCTGTACAATACCGGTAACCACTTCCTTCTCCTGGCAGTACCAGTCATTATACAGGGCTTTTCTTCCCTCTTCCCGAATCTTCTGAAGGATTACATTTTTCGCATTCTGTGTGGCAATACGTCCAAACTTCTTGGAATCGATCGGACACTGTACAATATCTCCAATATCATATTTGGGATCCGTCATCTTGGCTTCCGCCAGGCTGATCTGAAGCAGCGGGTCTTCCACTTCCTCCACCACTTCCTTCTCTGCGTAAACGGAAAAATCGCAGGTCTCGTGGTTCATACTCACCTTGACGTTGTCTGCCTTGCCAAAATGATTCTTGCACGCTGTAAGAAGAGAATTCTCGATCGCCTCCAGCAGGGTATCTTTGCTGATATTATTCTCTTTTTCCAGAATATTCAGTGCTTCTAACAGTTCCTTATTCATTTTTTTATCCTCCTACTCTCATCCATCATACTGTTTAGAAATCAAATGCCAGCCGGATTAATGCGATCTCCGGGCGGTTCAACACAAGCTCGGTCCCGTCTTCCACCGTGATTGTCACGGTATCTTTATCATATGCTTTTAAAGTACCCGTATAATCCTTCTGTTTATTCATCGGTTTGTACAATTTAATATCCACATCTTTTCCAATGCTTCTGTCGAAGTCCTTATCTTTCTTAAGCGGCCTTCCCAGCCCCGGTGAACTCACTTCCAGAATATAGCTGTCCTCGATAAAATCCTTCTCGTCCAGCCAGTCTCCCAGTCTTCTGCTGACGACCTCACAGTCGTCGACCGTGATTCCGCCTTCCTTATCTATATAAGCACGCAGATACCAGTTTCCCGCTTCTTTTACATATTCCACATCAACCAGTTCAAAATGATATTCTTCCATCAATGGAAGCAGGTAGTCTTCCGTTTTCTTTTCGTAGGTCTCTCTTTTTGTCATGTTCTTCCCACCTTTCTGCACAAAATTGAAAGAGTGGACTCTCGCCCACTCTTTATCAGTCTTCTATCATGTTATCGCTACGATTATAGCACTGTTTTCCAGTCAATGCAAGGTATTTTTAACTTTTCCCCATAAAACCGTCGTATTTACGCCATTTCCGTCTCATATCCCCTTCACTGTGTGCAACTTTTCCTGGATTTCTACTCACTCCGAAGCGCATCAATGGGATTTAAGCTCGCCGCCCGTCTCGCCGGCATATATCCAAAGACCAGACCGATTGCCGCAGAAACACCAAACGACACAAGAATTGCAGGCAGCGTGGCCGCAGCCTTCATCTGCATCAGGCTCCCCGCAGCCGGAGTGATCACACAGCCCAGTACGATGCCCATCAGTCCTCCGATCGAGCTGGTAACCGCCGCCTCAATGACAAACTGCTGGAGAATCACGGATTTTTTCGCCCCCAGGGACTTTCTGATCCCGATTTCCCGAGTCCTCTCCGTCACGGACACCAGCATGATGTTCATCACGCCGACGCCTGCCACCAGCAGAGAAATCCCGGCAATTCCTCCAAGGGCGGCCGACATCATGGACATGGTGGACTCCATGGACTTTAACATCTCACTCATGGAACTGATATAGAAATAGTCCGGCGACTTATACCGGCCCTGGAGAAACACGGTCAGAAGGATTCTGGCCGCGGCAATCTCCTCCACCTTATCCACCGTTATGATATAATCGGAAACATCGGCGTTCTGATTCATCAGGAGCGCCGTGGTATACGGCAGCAGGGCGCGGTCATCCGGTCCTCCCTGCTTTAACTCATCTTTATCTCGGCGCTTAAGCACTCCAACCACCTTGACCACATTTCCGTCAAACCGCACGCTCTCCCCCACCGCCGCTTCAGCACTCCCAAACAGGCGCGTGGCGGTAAAGTATCCAAGCACACAGACTGACTGTCTGGATGCGATATCCGAATACTGGATATACCGGCCTGCTTCCAGCTTTTTCGCATCGATGCCGTAAAACTGCTCACTGACGCCGAAAATTCTGGTTCTTGTCAGCTTATCGGTCTTATGCTTGATCGTCGCCTTCACAGAAACCTGCGGAGACATTTCCTTAAAGTATGCTCTGTTCTTATCGTAAAACGCATATAAATCCTGAGGGGAGACCGACCTGGTTGGAGTATTGGTTAGCTGCACCTGCAGCTGGTTGGTTCCCATGTCTGAGAAGCTGGCTCTTATGTAGTTCATCTGCCCTTCCACCAGTCCCACCAGAATAATGACCGAAGCAACCCCGATGATGATTCCCAGCATGGTCAGGAAAGAACGCATCTTGTTACTCATAATATTTTTGATTGCCATCTTAAATGACTGCCGCATAGTCGCTCACATCCCCGTCAAAATTAATCTTGCCATCGTGGATCCGGATTACCCGCTTTGCCTCCAGGGCAATGGAGTTATCGTGGGTGATCATCACGATGGTGTTTCCTTCTTCGTTCAGCTGCTTTAAAAAATCCAGAACCTCCCGGCTCGTTCTGGAATCCAGGGCTCCTGTCGGCTCATCGGCCAGGATCAGGGAAGGGCTGCCTGCCAGAGCCCTGGCGATAGAGACACGCTGCTGCTGGCCTCCGGACAGCTGGCCCGGCAGATTTTTATACTTATCCGCCAGACCCACCCGTTTCAGTGACGCCATTGCGCGTTCCCTCCGTTCTTCCCCGTCAATTCCGGCGTAAATAAGCGGCAGCTCCACATTTTCCAGAAGCGTACTGCGCGTCAGCAGATTGTACTGCTGAAAGATGAATCCGATCAGCCGGTTGCGGATATCCGCCAGCTGGTTGTCTGTCATCTCCCCCACGTTCTCGCCTTCCAGATGGTACGTCCCGCTGGTAGGCACATCCAGCGCACCGATAATGTTCATCAGCGTGGATTTTCCGCTTCCCGACTTTCCCACAATGGCTGTCATCTCGCCCCTTTCAATCGAGAGGGATATGCCGTCGTTGGCCCGTACCTCTTCATCCCCCATTTCGTATATTTTATAGATGTTCTGCAAATCAATCAAAGAGCCCATAGCCGCTCCTCCTTTCCTGTTATAGGTCCATCGTCATTCCTTCTCCCATATTTTCGCTTCCCGAAGTACTTTCGGCACCCGGAACCAGATAGACCTCATCGCCTTCCGCCAGGCCTGATGTGACCTCCACCTGCTCATCGTTCATGATTCCCGTTTCCACCGTTACCTCTCTGAATCCGGCGGGTACCTCCCCCTGCGCCGCTTTCACCGAGGGATCCTTTACATACACCACATTTCCTCTCATCAGGCTGGCCGCCGGAATGACCAGCGCGTTCTTCGATTCCTCCAGAAGGATTTTCCCGTTGACGTTCATTCCCGGCAGAAGTCCCTTCGGATCTATTACTGTAACAGAGACAGGATACGTGGTAATTCCGTTATTATTGGCGCTTTCCAGGCTTACATTTTCCACAATCCCCCGGAAGGACGCATCACCGGCCGCTTCCGCCGTAATCTGTACTGTCTGCCCCGTTTTCACCTTCGATATGTCCAGCTCGTCTATGGACATGGAAAACGTGATGGATGAAAGGTCGTAGATCACCGCCATCACCCCGTCTCCGCTTCCTTTGCTCGTAATTTTGTCACCAGCCTTCATGTTTTTGCGGATGACGGTTCCTGATATCGGTGCTGTAATCGTGTAGTTATTCATACTGCTTTTCGTACTCTCGATCTTACTGTTGGCGGAGTCCATGGCATCCTTCGCACTGTCCAGCTTCTCCCGGAAGCTTCTCATCAGCTTATCTGCCGATTCCCGGTCGAACCGGAAAATGGGCGCTCCTTTTGCAGCGTAGTCACCTTCTGAGACGAGAAGCTGTTCTACGGTCACACTATCCGGTAAATCTGCACTTAATATCGTCTCGACTACCGGGCTGAAGGTTCCTTCCAGGCTGCTGCTGTAATCGCCAACCGACGCGGCCGCTGACTGTTCCGTGGTCAGACCACCCGGATTGGCCGCCTCTATGGTCACATAGCGCACAATCCGGCCTCCTGTCAGCGTCTCGTCCTTTGAACTGACCGCTGTCACGGTACCCGGTATCTGTTCTCCCGTGGATGAAAGGGTAACAAGGGCCGTACTTCCCGTTCCGATGGCTGCCGCTTCCGCGGAAAGGAAAGGAACCTTCAGCCGCATGATGGAATCATCCTCGATATCAGCGATCTTCGTTCCGCTGGACACCGTCTCACCTGCTTTTATGTAGATCTTTTTGATATATCCGCTGTCACCGGAGCGGAAAATACCGTCGTTAAACCGGCCCTGGGCTCTGGAATAGTCCTTCTGGGCCTCTTCTAAGTTTCTCGCCGCCCGTTCCGCGGAATTCTGCGCAGCCTTCATCTCCTCTTCCATGCTGCTCACATCGATCCGGTAAAGCACCTGGCCCTTTTCCACCTGGTCCCCCACCTCGAAATCGGCACTGGTGATCTCGCCCTCTGCCAGAGAGGATACCTGATAGGAATTCCTTGGCTTCAGCACTCCCGAGGAGGAGAGTCTGGAACTGATATCCTGCCGCGTCACCGGCGCAGTCATCACCGCTGTCCCCCTGCCCGTTCCTGCACTTCGCCCGCTGCTCCTTAAGGCCGCGGTTCCTGCGGCCGCCAAAAGCACAAATGCCGCTGCCGCGATGATTACCGTTTTCTTCTTTTTCCTGTTTTTCATGGCCGTTCTCCTGTCAGTCTTCTAAATAATCCAATACCGTATACGTTTCTGTTCCGTCCTCTTTCACGGTCTTTTCATAGACCAGCGTGACCGTGTCCCCGACTCTGACATTCCCGTACATGGAGAACGCAAACTGCATCTCCGAACTGGCAAGCTGATACTGATCTCCGCTTTCCTCCAGCGTTACGGCGCTGGGTGACATCACGTCCACGGAGGTATAATAGATGTTGGAAACCGTCCCCCGGACGATTCCTCGCCTGCTGTCCGATGAATCCTCCGTGTAAGCCCAGATACTCTTTGATCCGGGATGATAATAGAGCAGAACCGCACCGCCGCTCTCCACCGCGTCTTTCAGTGTCGAAACCGTGGAGGACTCCCCGTTGATAAACACATTGGCCTTATCCAGCTTAAACGGAATATAGCTGGATAAACTTCTCTTGCTTCGAACCAGCCTGGGACCCTTCAAACCGTTGTCCGCCATTTTCAGGGGATTGATCTCTCCGTCAGAGGTCAGCTCACAGCCAAACAGTTTGCCGTAGATATCACCGCCGTCTTTCTGCTTCGTTTTTAACAGATTATAAAACAGATTGATACAATCCCCTCTCGACAGGAGCTCCGCTGCTTCCCGGTTCACATTCCTGTCAAGCTTCAAAAAACGGTACTGGGATATCCTTCCTCCCGCCTGGCTGCCTGCAAAATCTTCATCCTTATATCCCAGCAGTGCCAGAATGCCTCTGACTGCCTCCTGGAGTGTGACGTTCTGGTCCGGTTTAAACACGCCGCCCAGATAACCCGTCATATATCCCTTTTCCACTGCCGTTTTAATGTAGGATGCGCAGGCGTGATCCTTTCCGACATCCGCGAAGACGGAACTGCTGCCCTCCGGCGGCACCGAACTGCCGTAGGGGGAGGCCAGCACCACCATCCTGGCATATTCTGCCCTGGTAACATTTTTTTCCGTGTTGGTCACGTTCATGATCCCGGCCATGCCGACTACTTTCTTTTTCAAATCCATATTAACGGCAGCCAGGGAGGTCGTCGGATATACCGCTGCAACCATGATGCAGGCCGCTGTCGAAGCTGCAAATAATCGTCTGTTCATCAATTAAAATCCCTCATTTCTCATCATAAATTCATCCGCATTATAACGTGTAAGGCGGCGTTTTTCCATAAATCCGGCCTCTTATTCAGTTTTCTTCAGAATTTAAAATACGCCGGCTGAAATGACTTTTCAGCCATTTCAGCCGGCGTTTCTCTTCCTTTAGCGCGCCGTTCCCGGCAGGAACAGCGTCGCGGTAAATCCGTCTTCATCTTCTGTCGTCTCAAAAGAGCCTTCGTGTTCCTCCATGATCTTCCTGCACGTCTTAAGACCGATTCCGGAGCTCTCCACCAGGGCCCCATCCGTCCTTTTCCGGTTGCGGATCGTTATCCGGGCTCCTTCCTTCGTCTGTACACAGGTAATTACAACAGGAAATTCTCTGGCGGCGTACTTCGCCAAGTTGGAAAAAAGGTTATCCACTACCCTGCGGAATAAATCCACGGAAACGTAGTAAATCCCTTTCATCTCCTCCATTTGAAAATCCACCGTAAATCCCAGGCCTTCCAGTGCAAAAGCACTCTCTCCCACCGTCTGCTGGAACAGAGCTGCCCCGTTCACCGGCTCCATGGCCGGTTTTTCCTCTCTGCCGTACACAAGAAAATATTCAAACAGACGGTCTGACATCTCCTTGATCTGCATGGCCTTCTTCCTGCTGGTGGCGATAAAATGCTTCTGCTGGGCAGCATCCTCCGTCTCCTCCTCGTCCAGGAATTCCAGATATCCCAGCAAAGACGTGAGAGGGGAACGCAGGTCGTGAGACATGGCAGTTACCAGTTCCTGATTGGCCTGTCTGGCCTCTGCCTCCTTCTGTTCCCGCTCCAGGATAGAAATCCGCATCCGGTTGATCCCCTCTGCCAGTTCCCCCAGTTCATCGCTTCCCTTAACGGAAACAGCGTACTCCATCTGACCGCCCTCCAAGATCTGAAGCTCTTTTTTTAAGAGTTCAATATAAGAAGTCTTTTTCTGTATTAAGTGCAGAAATACAGTAATAAAGAGCAAAAATCCACAGATCACAGAAATACGGTCTGCCCACTGGTAATAGCGGTATTCATAGAACGGCATCAAAAGTACTGACGCCGTTCCGTCTGCAAATGTAAATGTATACGTGCTGTCGTCTGACACCGGCATGACCTCAGTCTCAGCTGCTTCCTCTTCTGAAATGGTTACATTTTCCACATCATAGGGATATGAGGAATAGATTACACGCCCGGAGCGGTAAATGACCATCGCCACATATGCTTCCCTGTCGACCCACTCGTCCAAAGGGCTCAAATCAGAGAGTGCGATGTCCTTATCCCTGATATACTGCCGCAGCGATTCTTCCGACCGCGTCAGCTGCCGCGCATAGGCTTCCTGGGTACTCTGTGTCCTGTCTATCCAGTCATAGGCAGCCGTATGAATTCCCATATAGAGACAAAATGCCGCCGCCATGGCGATTGCCACCGAGGCCATTAACTCTGCCCAAAGTCTGTTTCTCCATGATAATTTCTGTTTTCCGACAGGCAGCTTAATCAATTCGGTACCCCTTTCCCCACACATTCCGGATGCAGCGCGGATTCTGGGGATCATCCTCCAGTTTTTTTCTCAGATTCCGGATATGGACCATCACGGTATTGTTCGATGAAAATAAAAACGGCTCATTCCAGACCGCCTCATAAATGTCCTGTGTAGTATACGTCTTCTTACGGTTCTCCGCCAAAAGAAGCAGGATCCGGTACTCAATATCAGTCAGAAGAACCCGTTCCCCATTCTTGATCACTTCCTCCGTATCTGCAAAGATTTCCAGGCCAGGAAGGCTGATTACCTCCCTCTCTGTCCCCTTCTTGCCTTTATATACACAGTAGCGGCGAAGCATGGCATTGACTCTGGCCTTTAACTCCACACTGGAAAACGGTTTCACCAGATAGTCGTCTCCACCCGCCGCAAATCCTTCTTCCTTGTCCCGATCCCTGGATTTGGCCGTCAAAAACAGAATGGGAGCCGATGATTTCTTTCTGATCTCCCCGCACGCCTCCACACCGGAACACCCCGGCATCATCACATCCAGAATGATCAAATCAATCGTGTGGTCTGCCTTTTCAACCGCCTCGATTCCATTGACGGCCTCCACCACCTCATAGCCGTCTCTCGCCAGTAATATTCTTACAACCTCTCTTATCTCGGGATCGTCGTCTGCAAATAGTATTTTCTTCATTCCGGCACCTCCGATGTCATTATAACCCGGACGTCTTTTATTTTCCATCACTCGGACGTATCCTTAAGCATTCTTAAGAAAGCAGTATATAATCAGGCTCCGATTCCAAACTTCCATCCCGTACTTGCAACTTCCCGGACTTTGTACATATCATAACACTATATCAGATAAATCTGTTATACAAGGAGGACCCATGAAGCCAAAACTGGAAGTTTGTGGGGTCAGCTACTCCTATCATTCCCTCGAGGGTGAGACTCTGGCCCTTTCCAATATATCATTTACGGTAGATAACGGGGAATTCATTGCCATCGTCGGACCTTCCGGCTGTGGAAAATCCACCCTGCTGTCCTTATTGTCCGGTCTGATCGAACCGGATGAAGGAGAGATTATCATAGACGGAGTCCCGCGTACACATTCCGGTGCGGGCATCGGATACATGCTGCAGCGGGACCATTTATTCGAGTGGCGCACCATCCTGGGCAACGCCGAATTAGGACTGGAAATTCAGAAAAAACTGAACGACGGTTCCAAAAAGAAATTACATGAGATGTTGAATACTTACGGACTTGAGGCATTTAAAAACTCCCGTCCGTCAGAGCTGTCCGGAGGTATGAGGCAGCGTGCGGCTCTCGTCCGTACACTGGCCCTGGAACCGGACCTTCTTTTATTAGACGAACCCTTTTCCGCTCTGGATTACCAGACAAGACTTGCAGTCTGCGATGATATCAGTTCCATCATAAAAAGTACCCATAAGACAGCGATTCTGATCACCCACGATCTATCGGAGGCCATCAGCGTCGCCGACAGGGTTATCATTCTGACAAGCAGGCCGGGAAGAATGAAGGGCATCGTCCCTGTTTCCTTCGGAGATGGCTATGTAAGGCCACTGGAACGCCGGAATACTCCGGAATTCTCCGCTTATTTTAATCAGGTATGGAAGGAGCTGCAGAACCATGATTGAGACACATCCTACTCTGGCACAACAGGAATTCATTGCCAAAGAAATGCTTCACCGCCGGAATGTCCGGATTCTGCGCATCATGCTGCTGGTGCTCTTTCTCGCTCTGTGGGAACTGTGCGCAAGACTGGGCATCATCAATGATTTCATCTTCAGTTCTCCCTCCAGAATGACCATATGCTTCATAAGCATGGTGAAGGACGGTACGATCTTTCTCCACACTGGTGTTACAGTTATGGAAACACTGGTAAGTTTTGCTCTCGTCGTCGTGGTCGGTCTTGCAACCGCGATCCTGTTATGGTCCAGCCGCAGCGTTTCCGAGGTTTTAGAGCCTTATCTCGTCATGCTCAACAGTCTTCCGAAATCGGCTTTGGCCCCGATCCTGATTGTATGGCTGGGCAACAACATAAAGACTATCATTGTGGCCGCTATCTCTGTGGCCGTCTTTGGCTGTATCATGACGCTTCACACCGGCTTCATGCAGACAGATCCGGATAAAATCAAACTCATCTATTCCCTCGGCGGAACGAAAAAAGATGTACTCACTAAGGTCCTGCTGCCCGGCTCCGTACCGCTGATTATCAGCAATATGAAGGTAAACATCGGACTCTGCCTTGTTGGTGTTATTATTGGAGAGTTTTTGGCGGCGAATAAGGGACTTGGATATTTGATCATTTATGGAAGTCAGGTCTTTAAGATGGATTTAGTCGTCATGTCGATCGTTATTCTTTGTATTGTTTCAGCAATTTTATATCAGGGGATTACGATTCTGGAAAAGAAAATGAAATAAACAAAAGAAGCGCCATTATTCTATAAGATTGATGGCGCTTCTTTTTGACTGTACTGTCGAAATAGAATCAAGCTCTTCCTGAATCCTTCTTCCAATAATCTCTACACAACTGTCGTCATCGTCCCCGCTCTCGCAAAGTCGATCTCGCAGTCCAGATTTTCCCCGTTCAGGAACCGTTCCATGTCATCAAGCACATAGCTGGTGACTGCGTACCTTCTGTCTGCCGTAGGCCCCGCTGCGTGAGGCATCAAAAGGACTCTCTCTCAGCACAGAGACCAGCGCCTCCTCATCGATCAGCGCAACGCGTGCCGTATCGACCAGCAGTGCGCCGTCTTTCATGCTGTTTAACAGCTCTGCCCCTATGCTGTGCTTCGTCCTCATTGTCAGACTGTTGTGGAGCGAAACGATATCATAGGTTCGGAAGATTTCTTCCACTGCCGCCGCCTCAATAACCGCCGCCGATTGTAATATGTTCTCGTTCCTCTGCTATAAAGTCCAAATCTTCAAATTGTGCTTCTAATTCCGCTTGCAGACCTTGTTCAAGGTCATCCAGATTAACTTCATTCTCTTCAAAATCTATAGCTTCTTGATTAGCGTTTTGATTCTTTGACGGCATAAATAATGCCTCCAGTAACTAATTGATATAAACTTGTAATACCAGCTTCTTCGGATAGAATCTTTGCTGTAGATAAACGTTCTGCCCTCACATCACCTGGATCACAGCCCCCTGCCCATTCATCCACATTTCAAGCCCCTTTTCCCCATATACCTCCACATTCACTATAAAACTTCCATCCGGCTGTTTTTGGGCCTGTGCAGTCGGAAGTCTGTCCAACACAGCATTAATATCAGAGCCTTTGTATATAAAAGATGTCTTATGTAGTTTCCCAGTAAACATAAATGGAACCCGCTTACGGAACTCTCCTTCTTCAAAACGGTCTTTGTAAGGAATTCTGAATTGTTCCTGCGATATTTTATACGATTTAATCCGGTCTATTCGATACACAGTTGGATATCCTGGATATTTTTTGTCGCTTTCTCCAATAAACGCAAGCAGATAAAAATAATATTCCGAGCACAAAATTCCTACTGGCTTTACTGTTGTATTGGAAATCTCTTCGTTGGCTTTCTGGTACTCCAAATTAATCAAGTAATGATAATAAATCGCGGTTCCAAGTTCCCAGATCGTATTTACCAGTGCCGCCCCATGTTTTGGTTCGATATAATGATAGAGTTCATTTCTGACCAGCTCTTCTATCTTTTTTCGCTCCGCTGCTGGAAGGCAGGCATTAATCAGATCAGAGATAATTTTTAACATTTCGGACTTATTAAGAGAACGGCTTTCAAGAAGAATTTTCGCGACAGCAAACAATTCCGCATTAGTTAGCGTCACTGCTTTAGTATCAACTAAGCGGAATCCTTTTGCCGTATGGTCATATTGGATTTCTACTATTCCCTGACCTTTGACTGCTCTGTTAGCATAGAAATTACGAATAGAATCGATATCACGTTGAATAGATCGTGGCGTTACATGATATTCATTCGCCAAATCCTGTTTACGAATTATTTCACCAGCTAGCAAACGAGTATATATTTCTAATATACGATCGTGTTTTGCTGTCATTCCTTCGTATTTTTCCATATAGGTATCCTCGCTCAAAATATTATTTTTAATAATTGTAATACTTCCCTATGACATATCGTGTCATTTATACAGACTTTTTGTCATTTGACTTTATTATATCATGATTAATGTCCTATAGACAACTATGTACAATTCTCCTATTATGGTAATCTAAAGCGTGAAAATAAAAATTTGAATAAATTATTTATTATAAACTCTCACAAAGACATAATCTGTCACTCTGAAAATAAATAAAATATACCTTTTCCAAGTATTGACATACGCATAGTCTGCCGATATACTAGGCATTGTAAAGCTCATCACTGCTTTACACACAAGTCAGAAACTCATTAACCGTAAATCGAAAGGAGGACAACCATGACATACTTATCAAACAAATCAAACAATTTAACACAGAACAACAGAGGTCTGATTGTCCTAATGGACATTTAGGTTCAGATAATCCATTCTGTCCGTTTTTGCGCAGGAAGTCTGTCATTTTATCTATTTCCTGTAACAAGTCCGGCTATGGCAGTCAGCACCTCTAAAGGGTGTTTTTTTGTTGCTCATTTTTAGGAGCTCCAGGGCACCCGCCATAGAAAGGATATTTTATGATCGCAATTAACGGAGTTTACACCTCTGCTTCTATTTACACCACAAACAATGACAAAACGAATATCGATCCCCACTCCATAGCACAGCTCCAGGCGCTTTGTGACAATCCAGCCAATAAAGGCTGTAAAATCTGTGTCATGCCCGACGTTCAGCCCGGTAAAGTGGGAACCATCGGCTATACACAGATCCTCGGCGATGCCATTCTGCCAAATGTAGTCGGAATTGATATTGGATGCGGTATCACACTGGCCCGGATCAAGGGCCGGAAAATGGAATTCCAAAAGCTGGATTCTGTCATTCGTGAGAACATCCCATCCGGCTTTCAGGTCAGGTCTAAGCCACATCATCTGTCGGAAGGCTTTGATCTCACCGCTCTGCACTGTGTCCAAAACGTCAGGTATGAAAAAGCAATTCTCAGCCTGGGAACTTTGGGAGGCGGCAATCACTTCATTGAAGTGGACCTGAATTCGGATGGACAGTTCTACATTTCCATCCATTCCGGTAGCCGCCATCTGGGGAAAGAAGTCACAGAATTTTACTTAAACGAAGGACAGCGCCACTTGAAGGCTCAGGGAATCGAGGTCCCCTACGAACTCACTTATCTTAACGGAGAGCTTATGGAACACTACCTTCATGATCTCCAGATTGTACAGAATTTTGCGGCTTTAAATCGGAAAATCATTGTCGCAGAACTTGCCAGAGGAATGAAATGGAAGATTTTGGACTGTTTTTCCTGTATCCACAATTATGTAGAATCACCAGAGACTTCCGGGCTGAAGGCTCCGGTTCTTCGGAAAGGGGCTATCTCCGCAAAAGACAAGGAACCTGTTGTTATTCCTATCAACATGCGTGACGGCATACTGCTGGGAACAGGTCTTGGAAATAAAGACTGGAACTTCTCTGCCCCCCACGGAGCCGGCCGGATTATGAAGAGGGAAGAAGTAAAACAAAAGTTTACCGTTTCCGCATTTAAATCTGAAATGAAAGGGATCTACTCCTCCTGTATCGGCAAAGAGACGCTTGATGAGGCACCGTTCGCCTACAGAGGACTTAATGAAATAAAAGACGCGGTTCAGCAAACGATAGCCATTGATACAATCATCACTCCGGTCTATAACTTCAAAGCCGGCAGTCATTAAACAGCACAAAATTCAGCGCTCCTTCCATCCGCTCCGCGAAGAATAGCTAAATAGATAACAGCTCCATAGAAGGCAGCTCCCTACAGAAAGGTTTTTATATGAATTTACCAATAAAAGTAACACAGAATGACTTATTAGAAATTTTACTCCACGTAGCACCGGTCCGCCCCGTTTTCATCTGGGGTGCGCCGGGAATCGGGAAATCTGCACTAGTAGAATCATTTGCCGATCAGGTAGGGCTTCCCTGCGTATCACTCCTCGGAAGTCAGCTGGCACCGGAAGATATCATTGGAATCCCGCAGATTCAGAACGATGTCAGCACATTCCTGCCGCCAAAAATGATTGCAAGGAAAGAACCATATGTACTATTTCTGGATGAATTAAACGCCTGCTCTCAGGAAGTCCAGAAGGCATTTTACAGTCTAATTCATGAACACCGGATCGGTGAATACCATTTTCCGGAAGGCAGTATTGTGATTGGTGCCGGCAACCGTGCACAGGATTCCGCCATTGTTAAGACGATGTCCTCTGCCCTGATCAACAGAATGTTCCATGTTCAGTTAAAGGCGGATGTCTCCCAATGGCTCACCTGGGCCTATACAAATAACATCCATCCATGGGTTACAAACTACCTTACCCAGCGTCCAGATCACTTGTTTTCTGAGCCGCCCAAAACTGAAGCCCCTTACTCCACTCCCCGCTCCTGGCACATGTTAAGCGACGCCTTAAAGGAGTACAGCGCCGGAGAACGCGATATTCCGGATGCCATTCTCCGGATGGTCGCCTATGGCTGCCTTTCTCCCAGTCATGCAGGTATGTTCATCGCTTATACCAAACAGTTGGAAAACAAGCATCTCCTGCTGGATATCATCAAGGGAGAATCCAAATGGCCAGCACGTCCGGAGGACCGGGATGTTCTCTACTTTCTGGCTCAATCTTTCCGTGCAAAACTGATCCACGAACTCCCTGCCAACAAACAAAGTCTGGGGAAAGAAGGAATGTATCTCGTTCACAGAGCCAAAGCGTTAATAAAAGAACTGTCTGTAATAAATTATGAACTTGCACAAATGGTAGTGTCCGCCGAGGATGAAACGACACTCCCGGAATGGTTCATGGTCGAAATCATCAGAGACCTTCCCAGACTTGTAGCATCTAACTAAAAAAGTCAGGCCAGAATGAGGTATAATATGGCAAATCAAAAGAAAGAGAAAAAAAAGACACAACAAGAAATCAATAAAGAAAATCTGCAGGAAGGTCTCCAGCTCATACGGCTGCATCCGCTCTTTGGCGCCCTTCTCGGGCGGATCCATTACAAGGATAGTTCTTCCATGGGAAAGAATTCTTATTGCTTTAGCAGCTCTGATGGCACAATCACAGTAAATGAGAGCGTCTGTCTTCCGCCGAAGCATTGGGCCTATGTAATTGCCCACAATCTCCTTCATTCCGCCTTCGGACACTTCGATGCTGATAAAATGCCTGGATACTTGATTACAGACATGAATGGCAGCAGCCGCAAAAAAGTGGAGTGCATTCCGGAGCTCTGGAATATGGCATGTGATATTTACATAACGAAATTCCTCTATGATATTAAATTCAGCAGCCCGATCCACGAAAATCCCATGCTGCATTTTCCAGGCAGTTTAAAGGATGAGCAAACCATTTACGCTTATCTGGTTGAACACGAAACAAGCGCGAAATCGAATTTATACAGCACTTCAGCAGTAGGAACCATGGATATGCGTGGACTTGATCAGCCGCTCACTTACGACAGGAGCAAAAATCAGCATAATATTTTCACCAGCATATTTTCCCACCGATTGGCGTATGCTGTCTCCCAGGCGGTCAGTATTGCTGGAGGCCATTCCTCCCAGGATATGGGCTGCCGCACCAACGCATCGCAGGCCGCCAACTGGTTTATAAACCACTATCCGCTTCTGGGCGGAGTTGCCGCACATTTTAAGTTAATCGAAGACCATACATACTGCTGCCAGAATGAAATACAAATTGCCGCAGTTGATACAGAACGCGGGGAGCTATACGTAAATCCGGCTTCAGACTTTTCTTTAGAGGAATGGAAATTTGTCCTTGCACACGAGTATCTCCATGCCGGACTACAGCACAGCAAACGCTGCCTGGGCCGGGATCCTTACCTATGGAACGTGGCCTGCGATTTCGTCATCAACAGCTGGCTGCTGGAAATGCAGATTGGCAAGATGCCGGCAAATGGCCTTCTTTACGATGAAACCCTGGCTGGATTTTCGGCAGAAACCATCTATGACATGATTGAAAAGGATATCCGCCGGTATGCAAAACTGGATACCTTTCGAGGATACGGAAAACGTGATATTATTGACAGCTCCAACCGGTTTGCAAACGGCCTGCGGGATACGGTAAATCTGGATGAGTTCTGCAGATGCGCCCTTCAGCAGGGTCTGGAATATCACGAGACGCATGAAAGAGGTCTGCTTCCTGCTGCATTAATTGAAGAAATCAGGGCCTTGTCCATGCCGCCTATCCCTTGGGATGTAGAGCTTGGGAACTGGTTTCAGGCCTACTTTTCCCCATTAGAAAAGTACAGATCCTATGCACGGCCAAGCAGACGCCAGGCGTCCACTCCGGATATTCCCCGCCCACGCTATGTGCCTCAAGGTATATCCACCGACAGCCGCACCTTCGGGGTGGTGCTGGATACCTCCAGATCTATGACAGAAAAACAGATTGCAATGGCTCTGGGTTCCATTGCAAGTTATGCCGCTGCTCATGACGTCCCCTTTGCGCGTGTCGTTTTCTGTGATGCGGCAGCCTATGATGCCGGCTATCTCACTCCGGAAGAAATTGCCGGAAAAGTCCTGATAAAGGGGCGCGGAGGGACCATACTGCAGCCGGGCATTAATCTTCTGGAGCATGCCGCAGATTTCCCTAAAAATGGTCCAATTTTAATTATCACAGACGGGGGCATCGAGGAAAAAATAAGCATTACACACGAACATGCCTGGCTTCTGCCCCACGGCAGATACAGTCTTCCATTCCGTACCAAAGCTCCCGTGTTTCGATTTAAAGAATAAAAGAAAGGTTATTATTATGATATTACAACTTAGCTCCGGACAGGGGCCCGCTGAATGCGGGCTGGCTGTCTGTAAACTCTATGATTCGTTAAAGCGTGAATTTCCTGATATAAAGGAAATCAGCCGCCACCGCTCCCGTTTCCATAACAACTGCACGTCGATTATGCTCGAAACGGAAGCTGATCTGTCCGAATTGGATGGCAGTATTCAGTGGATCTGCCGAAGTCCCTACCGTCCCGGCCATAAGCGGAAAAACTGGTTCGTAGATGTGAGCATAATTCCGGAGCAGAGCGTGATCTGCACCGATCCCGATATCCGTTTCGAACGTTTTCACTGCGGAGGGAAAGGCGGACAGAATGTCAATAAAGCAGAAACCGGCGTCCGCCTGGTCCATGTCCCCACTGGCATCTCCGTCACTTCTACCGCCGAAAGAAGTCAACTGCTCAACAAAAAAGACGCCCTGGAAAAATTAAATCTGCTGCTCAAAGAAAAGCAGAAAGAGCTTTACCAGCTTCAAATTAACTCTGCCTGGCGGGAGCATACCTCCATTGTCAGAGGAAATCCTGTAAGAATTTATACTGGGATGGACTTTAAAAAGGCACCGGTTACGCTGCCTGGTAAAGAACAGTCAGGAGAACGGAGTATCCCTGACTTTAGAAGAAATTAAATGTATACTTGATTTATTTAAGAAAAAATACTGATATTCAGAAGTGAACCTGAAGATTTTTCGGGGGGATACAAAAATCGTATAACTTATTGGTGAAGCAGTTCGAGATACGTTCAAAATCTTTTATCGATAAAACCTCGGTCTATCATTGCCGGGTGAAGGCATACCTGTTTATATATAACAAAAGATATCTCAGCAAACTTGTTGACATCACTAAAAGAAAAGTTAATTGATATTGTATCATGTAACCCTGAATCAGTCAGACGCAGACAGTTAATCACATTTTTCAATCAGGGGGATAAAACGTTTCTGACTGATGCCATTATCCTGTCCATGCCAGCAAATATCTTTATCACCTAACTCCTTAGCCTTATCTGCAGACGCTTTCTCAGCATTCGCCGAAACGACCACATGACTGAAGCCGTAAAAAGAAATTTTATATCAGGTGATTACGATTCTGGAAAAGAAAATGAAATAAACAAAAAGCGCCATTATTCTCTAAGATTGATGGCGCTTCTTTTTGACTGTACTATCCGATATAGAATCAAGCTTTGCCTGAATCCCTCTTCCAATATTCTCTACACAACTGTCGTCATCGTCCCCGCTCTCGCAAAGTCGATCTCGCAGTCCAGATTTTCCCCGTTCAGGAACCGTTCCATGTCATCAAGCACATAGCTGGTGACTGCGTACCTTCTGTCTGCCGTAGGCCCCGCTGCGTGAGGCATCAAAAGGACTCTCTCACAATCCCGAAGCGGAGAATCCATGGGAAGCGGCTCTGTTTCATATACGTCAAGCGCCGCCCATACCGGTCTCTCTCTCAGCACAGAGACCAGAGCCTCCTCATCGATCAGCGCACCGCGCGCCGTATTGACCAGCAGAGCCCCGTCTTTCATGCTGTTTAACAGCTCTGCCCCTATGCTGTGCTTCGTCCTCATTGTCAGACTGTTGTGGAGCGAGATGATATCACAGGTTCGGAAGATTTCTTCCGCTGACGCCGCCTCAATTCCCGCCGCCGCAAGTTCTTCCTCAGAAATATGACGGGATGAAATCAGGATCCTGCATCCGAAGGGCTTTAGAAACTTAACGAGATACTCCGCGATCATCCCATATCCCACCAGACCCACGCTGCGGCCCAAAAGTCCTCTCGTTCCGATGAGGGAAGGCCATTCACCGGCAGCCATGCGGGCCTCATACTCTCCAATTTTCCTCAGGGAACAGAGCATATAAGTAAGAACGCCTTCTGCCACACTCTCCGCGAAGACCCGGTTACCGCTGCAGACCCGGATCCCCCTCTCAAATGCCGCGTCTCCCACCATGGGACGCACGGATCCGCCGATATGGGCGATCAGCTTCAGTTTGTCCGCATATTTCAATGTCTTCTCATAAAAAGGCGTATTTCCCCAGCCGCTGATACAGATATCGACTCCGCTCAGTTTTTCTGCCAGTTCTTCTTCGCTGAACTGCTCCGTATTCGTATTCCACTCCACACAGCCCAATTGCTCCAGACGTGCACTCAGCGCCTCCGAAAAAAAGCTGTCCCGCATCTCTCCGGCCGGTATAGAGACCAGGATTTTTATTGGTTTTAATTTGTCTATCACGGCGTCTCTCTCCTTTCTATCCGAAACCGGTACCGCAGGCTGTTCTCCCCACCTGCAATTTCTATCTTACCATCTCCGTCCCGCCGTATCACCACTTTTCTCATTCCCTCATTTTCATACCGAAAAGAAGTAAAGTCGTCTTCATACAGGGTATACTCCCCCTCTTTCCGTCCATAGGAACGAATCGTCATCTCAAACACCGTATCTTCTCTGACGCAGAGAACCGGTTCTGCCGTGGGAACTATGGCGCCATCTCTCACAAATACAGGAATCTCCTCCTCCTTTGCCTGTACGGTAAATCTCCGGCCGCCCTCATAGGGCTGACCATCAAAAAAGCCATACCACAGCCCGCCAGGCAGATATACCTCTCTCGTATCTCCATCTTCCAGAGTCAGCGGACACACCAGAAGGTCCTTTCCAAAGAAATACTGATCATCGATGTTATATGCCTCATAATCCTCCGGGTCCTCAATCGCCATGGCCCGGACAGGCGGTATTCCAAGCTCGTGATATTCCGCAAAAGCGCTGTATAAGTACGGAAGCAGTGACATTCGCAGCTCGAACAGCTTCCGGCAGGCAGCCATGTAAAACCCCCGTTCTTCCATCGCCTCATTTTGCAGATTCTTCTCTATACAGACCTGTTCCCACGGCGGATTAGGGATTCTCCAGCAGTTTAATAACGCCTGGGGAGAAAATACGATCGTCTCGATTCTTCTTAACAGATCTTTTCCATTTGCACAGTCCCTCACCTCGGGTGCCCACAGCATCCCTGAAAAAGAGGCAGTAACCATTCCTCTGATAAATTCCCGGTGTCCGTATAAATCAGAATACAGGACAAACGGAAGCGGTGCCGCGAGCGCCCCGGAAGAGCGGACGGAAGACAGTGTCCGGATGCCTCTGTTCTTAAACGCCCGGAAAATCAGTTCCTGATACAGCACCCCTACCGCATTGTGCATCTGTTCCCCATCCATGCCGGAAGGAAATTTTGTGGAATCCGGGAAGGACCAGTTAGAGGGATTAAAATCCGAATTATCACATTCGTCCAGCTTAAATCCGGCTATTCCATTTCGGATAAACTGCTCTTCGTGCCAGCCTGCAAATATATTCTGTGCCTCTTCCGTCGCAAAATCCGGCACCAGACCGTTCCATACCTCATAATTCCCGCTGTAATCCAGCAGCTTCTCATAAAACGGCGCAGCCGGATAGACAAAAATATGTTCCCAGAGATTCACATGATATCCATCCCGGTTTAAGGTGTCCACCATTTCCTGGTGATTGGGAAAGAGATATCCCCACTCATACGTGCAGGAATACGAGTGCGAGTGCCAGCCCGGTTCGATTCCAATTACATCCACCGGCATTTGATTCTCTCTGAAGCCCTTCGCCAGCTTCTTCACATGGTTCTCATCGCTGCCTCCGTACACCCGGTACCACATACCGAGCCCCCACATGGGCGGCAGACAGCCGCCTCCCGAAAACAGGTTGTACCGCATCACGGCTTCCTTCACGTTTCCTGCAAAGAAATACAGATCGATACCGCCCGCTGCCGGAATCTCAATGATGACCTTCCGTTCTTCCCTGGCCCGCTTAAACGCGTACAGCGCAGATTCACTGAATTCCTGATGCGGAATATTTACCTCCCGTTTCCCTGCAGATGCCCCTTTTTCCGTATTCGTCCCCATATAAAAGGTGGCGTACCGATATGTATCCACCAACAGCCCGTATCCCGCCGTCGAGACGTAAAACGGAGCCGGTGCATGGCTCTCTCCCGTATCCATCCTGGGATCAGAATTCACCTTAATGTACCGCTTTCTTCCTGCCGCATTGAGACTCAACAGCTGAAGCCCAAACCCATAGATGTCTTCATCCGTCTTCATGGGAAGCGTCACCGTAATCCCGCGCGCTGTCTGTTCAAACTGAATTTCTGTTTCTTCAAACGGCAGAGCTGCGGCACCGTCTTTCCTCCCATTTTCTAACCGTTTAAGCGCGCCGTCCGCCATCTTACTTTTCCTCATGGAAACGGGCGTAAATGGTTCCGGTTTCTGATACGTTATCTTATAAATGCCTTCCGCTATTTTTTCCATCTGCTTTTCCTCTCCTGTTACCACAGAAATACGTCCTGCCCCTTTAGCTTAAGCATTGCCTCTATAAAGAAATAATCTCCGTAAATAATAGGCATTTCATGATCCTTTTCATTATGATAGGAACCGGTGCATTTGGTCAGGAAGCAGTCACTGTCCATGCTGAAATCACAGTGTTCCCGGTATAATGCATGCAGAAGCTTAAGGGCGGCCCTCTCGTACAGCTCTTTTTCCAAGTCCCCCACTTCCTTTGCAATCTCCAGCAGGCCGCAGGCTGCGATGGCTGCGGCTGTATCGTCATACCATAAAGGTTCTGCAGGCTGCCTGAAATCTACCGGGATCAGGCCGTCTTCGGGAATATTGGCGATAAAATAATGGGCGATCCGCTTCGCGGTATCTAAGTACTCCTGTTTTCCGGTATGGCGGTAGCTCATAAGAAAGCCGTACAGTCCCCACGTCTGTCCCCTTGTCCAGGACGATCCCTGACCATATCCCTGGCCGCCGTAATCCCGCACCATTTCTCCTGTAAATGGATCGAATTCCACAATGTGCCGCACCGAACCATCCGGTCTCACAAACGTTTCCATAACTGTATCTGCGTGCATTTTGGCTATCTGCTCAAACCGGGGATCCTTCGTTTCTTCGCTGGCCCAGTACAGCAGCGGAATATTAAATAAACAGTCAATAATCGCCCAGCCCCTCGTATCATCCTGGCTGCCCGGAATGTCATTCCAGGCACGGATAAATTTCCCCACCGGATTGAAACGGCCTGCCAGGAGATTTGCAGCGTGCAGCCCCCGTCTCCTCGAATCCGGGTTTCCTGTCAGACGGTAATCCGCCACTGCGCTCGGCAGGAACATGAAGCCGACGTCATGATGCAGCCCGTAATAATCGCTGAAGCACCGGTCCAGCTTCTCCTCCGAAAGCCGGGCGATTTTTGCATACTTCTCATCTCCCGCCGCATGGTACATCTGCCAGAGCATGCCCGCCCAGAATCCGTTGCACCACCAGTTTATTCCGTCATCCGCCGAAAAGGTCTGATCTTCCCTGCTTCTGTCATCATGAACACCATTTATGGCCGTGTAGGGAATCTTGTTCCTTGACCGCTCACTGACCAGATACATCTTTTTCATCATTTTTTCTACTGCCTCATCAATCCAGGCGTTATCCTGCAGACTTATCATACTATTCTCTCCTGTTCTCATCCTGTTTTGCGGCTCCGGCCCAAAACCTCCGCCGGGAGTTCACCGCTTTTGTGTAACATTGGGTTCATCATTAAAATAGCAGAAGGAGGAGGAAAATGAAACTGCATTTTTTAACGATTGAGTACACTTTTTATACATCTTTTCCTTCATTCTTCACTGGTTACAGCTCACTGGCAGGCTCTAATGACGACGTTTGTCCTCCTATTGCGTTTTCCATCCTCCTAAAGTAAAATAAGGATATAGGAAGGAAAGGAAAACCGCCATGACAGAACCAAGTATTGAACAGATCAGAATTTTCAGGCTCCGCTCCCATCATCTGGATGCTGTGTACCCGAAATCGGAGGCAGACAGGCTGGCCGGCGCGTGCGGTATGCAGAATACGCCGCCCGGAGCATGGGAAACCGCCCTCTTTAACCGGGCGCCGGACTGTACCTTATCGGATATGGAACACCTGCTGTATGAACAGAAAACACTCCTGCAGGCATGGAGCTACCGGGGCACGCCGGTCGTGTTTCCGGTTACGGAGAGCGGCACTTTTCTGTCTGCGCTCATACCGGCTGAACCGGAGCCATGGATTTACACGCAGGGAATTGCTCTGGCCCTCGATTTCCTGGAGATGGATTTTGACAGTCTGCTCGAGATGCTGAAACAGGTAATTCCGCAGCTGGACGATCACGTCATTGTCAGCAAGAGTTCCCTCGATCAGACTCTGGCCGGGTGGATGACGCCTCTGATTCCCATCCAAAAACGGGAGCTGTGGAATCAGCCCTCCATGTACGGCAGCCCCGATGTCCAGACCGTCGGCGGGGCCGTTGTCTCCTTTCTTCTTCGGCCGTGTGCGCTTTGCGGACTCGTCGTATTCGGTAAACGGGACGGGATCAGCCCGACGTTTACCTCATTTAAAAACTGGACAGGCAGCCCTCTCCCCCCGGATCGTGATGCCAAAAAGAAGCTGGTCCGAAAATACTTACATTGCTATGGACCGGCGACCGCCGATATGTTTGCAGGCTGGCTGGGCTGCTCCGGCAAACAGGGGCGGCGTATGTGGAACACCATTTCAGAAGAAATGGAGCCTGTCACAGTCTTCGGAAAAAAGGCATTTATCCTGTCAGAGGACAGGGAACGCCTCTTTGCTCCGGCCTCTTTTACCAGGAATCACCCGGGAGATTTGCAGAGGGACCTCCTGCTGCTCGGGGGGCACGATCCCTACTTAGACCAGCGTGACCGCGCGGTCCTTCAACCCGATAAAACACTTCAGAAACAGATCTGGAAGCTGGTGACCAATCCGGGTACGGTTGTATACCGCGGAGAGGTGATCGGAATCTGGACGACGAAAAAGAAGGCCAAAGGAATGGATATCAAAATGACCCTGTGGAACAAAGCTGCCGGGAAAACACCACTTCAAAATCTTGCAGAGGAATACGCGGCGTTCCGGCAGCAGGCGCTGATAAATCTGGAAATCGGTCGGCTTTAGATCGTGCCGCTGGCTTGCTCCCGGAGGGTGCATTGAAGTTCTGCCAACAGCACTACATTCTCAGATGTCCTTAAAAGGACTTTGTATCCAACAAATTGCCCAGTTATTTTTTGTCTTCCTATTGTTTTTTTCGTCCAAATAAAGCAATAGAATAGACGATAATTGAATAAATATGGATGAAAGACTTTTTCTTTTATCTGGTGTACAGCCAGTCAGTTGACCAATTTTCAGCTGGCTGGCTATTTTTGCATTTAAAACCTGGCTGACTGTTTAAAAGCGGCCCTGAAAAATGCCTTGTTTGCATTTTTCTTATTTGTGCAGTCCTACCCCTAAAACAGGTTTAATCCAAATCATAAATTTCTTCCTTCAGACATTTACATCCTTCCACCAGATACTTCGGCCGTTCATCCTCGTGCACCGTGGAAACCATCACCTGCGCCAGAATGAGATTCTTCACATTCCGGATATCCAGATGGGTGGTCCGGCTCCAGTCCGGATAATAGTTTTCACTCACTGCAGTCTCTGTTTTTCCTGTAACCGGCTTGACATCCGGCTTTTTCTCCGCCGTATAGTCAGTTTTATTCTCTGTCCTCTGGCCCGTACTATGATCCGTATCATTCTTCGCCATATAGTCCGGTACTTCCGGATATCCCTCCGGGATATCAGCCAGCCGCACTCCTCCGATCGCCGTATAGTCGATATTCTGGAACACCAGATTTTCAATCGGATGATCCTTATTCGCATCCACCCGGATTCCTCCAAATTCCGGTCTCCCCATAACATCGTCCTGGAAACGGTAATGAATCTTTTCCATTTCTTCGTCATCCCTTGCAATCAGCCCGGAAATGGTTACCCGCTTAAGTGTTCCGATTTCCGGCATTTCCTTCAGTTCCACAGAGGAACCTATTTCTTCCATTCGGTTGTTCAGCAGGATGAAGACAGGTCTGCTCACATTGTGCATGGTGTTTCCCTGAATGCAGATATCCGAGATATTTCCGCCCTCGGTGCACTCGATCTTAATCCCCTCCCGCCATACATTCTGGAAGGTACAGCCGGAGACCGTCACATTTCTGATATCCCCGATGGATTTGAGGCCGATCCTGATTCCCGCACAGATGGAGGTAAAATGGCAGTCCGAAATATGGACGTTTTCCACGGGGTACTCCCTGCTGCCCGCCTGAAGGCAGAGATTGTCATCCGTACCGGATATCCTGCACCGTGCCACAAAGACATTTCTGCATCCGTCGAAATCGAGGCCGTCTCCATTGTATCTCTTGTCGTTGCAGATCTCCAAATCTTCCACCCAGATGTTTTCACTGTCCAGAAATGCGGTTGTCCATGCCGCGGCCTGATGGAGCTTTATCCCCTTCAGCTTCACATTGCGGCATCTTAAGAAACGAATCATCATGGGGCGGTAAATACTTCCTTCATTCGGAAAACGTTCCGCATTTCCGTCGATAGTCCCCTCCCCCATGATTCCGAAATTCTCCGCCTCCTCCGCGTAGATAAAACATCGGTCCATGTCATGCTCGTTGACATAGCGGTTGTAATGAGTGTCCGTCCCATACGCGGCAATGGAACCGCTTGCTGTCAGCTTTGCCGACACCGTCACAATCAAATAGACGCCCGACTTCATATACAATGTTCCGGAGATGAATTCGCCCTTTTCCAGCAGAACGTACCCGCCGCCCTCCTGGCTGCACCGATCGATTGCCGCCTGAATCGCTTCCGTGTCCAGACTCTTTCCGTCTCCCGCCGCGCCAAAATCTTTTACTGAATAAAATGTTTCCATATCATCTCTCCTTTGACTGTCTTCTCTCTTTTTACTGTCAGTATAAACCATATCCTGAAAATTTGAGTGCCGCTTTTTTTAGGTTTCCATGCACATTTTTCAGGAGTCTTCCTGTTTCTTTCTGTTACAAAAACTAATCCTGGCAGCCATCCCCTGTTTTTATACTTTCATCCTCCCCAATCTTCTTTTATAATGAAACTGGCAGTACGAACATCATTTTATGAAAGCGGGGTATCATTATGACTTACTCTTACAAACATTTTTTTCGGCAGTTCTATGAATCCGCCCCTCCCAAATACGCCTGCACCGCATCGGATGCCCCTTCCTTTTTAATCTGGAAGGACAAATCCAGAGACCGTCTCAGGGAATTGCTGGGTCTTTCACGTCTGGAACAGTTTGTCACCGATTCTGCTCCGTACAGCAGGGAACCGGAGCTTTTAAGCACCTTCCATGAGGACGGATATACCCGGTATAAACTGAGCATCCAGACGCTTCCTGAGGTTTTCATGCCTTTTTACATGCTGGTACCAGACAGACTTTCGAATTCCCGTCCTCACAAGGCCATGATCGCCATTCCTGCCCACGGCGCCAGCAAGGAAAGTGTGGCCGGTGTTCTCACTTCTCCCGGAGTCAGGGAAAAACTGGAGGCTGCTCCAAAAGAGAGTTACGGCCTTCAGCTGGTCAAAAAGGGCTATACTGTATTCTGTCCGGATCCGCCGGGATATGGGGAGCGCCTAGAGCCGGTCTCCATGGAAGATCGTGCCTTCCTCGGTGATACCCCGCCGAAGCCTCTTGGCTCTTCCTGTAAAAATCTGACCATGACCGCGGAAGCCCTGGGACTTACCTTTGCCGGTCTCGTCCTGTGGGATCTGATGAGGCTCGTCGATTATATAGAGACACTTCCCACGATTAATTCAGAGAGTCTGGGCTGCTGTGGTTTTTCCGGGGGCGGCCTCTATACCATGTGGCTTGCCGCCATGGACGACCGAATCCGCCTTGCAGTGATCAGCGGTTACTTACACAGCGCAAAAGAAAGTATACTGGAAACCCATTTATGTCCCTGTAATTTCGTTCCCGGACTGTGGCGTGATTTTGACCTGTGTGACATCGCCTCTCTCATCGCTCCCCGGCCCGCATTCTATGAAAATGGTCTTCGGGATGTGCTGAACGGACCAAAAGGTATTGATGATCCCGTCAGCCAGTTCCAGAAAATCCAGAGAATCTACTCCCTGTTCGGCAAAGCCGGCCATGTGCGCCACCGCACTTTCGATGGACCGCATATGTGGTATGGACTGGGATATGATTTCACAGACGAATACCTTTCATCTTCTCTGCAGTAAAATGGCGGAAGCGTTAAACCGGACAATCACTGATCGTCCCCGTTTCGCTTCCGCCTTTTATCTGTGTTTCCGTTTTGCCCGCGGCTTACTTCCCAATCATTTTATCTGCTTCCGCCTGCATGAATTCCAGGATCTTATCGAGTCCTGCTGCCTTCTGGTTCTCGATATACTTATTAATGGCCGCATCCACATCATTGTTTTCCACAATGCCTGCCAGGAGCAGCTTGCCCTGCTCGTCGTACAACTGGTCTCTCTGTGCCAGCTCCGTCTTGATGCTGCTGGTGTCAGGGTTAAATCCTGTCAGCGGAGATACGACAAGGCTGTCCTTTTCAAGCCATTCATTTTCCATCTCCAGCGCCTTTGGTGTGATCAATCCTGACGGCTTATCAAACTGGCCTCTGACAAACGGCCAGCAGAACCATCCGAGGAATGTAGAATTTGTTGCCTCCTGTCCTTCCGGATACTGGATAGAGCCATCTTCGCCTTTTACGTATGTTTCCCCTTCAATTCCATACATGAATAAATCATATGCGGCCTCATCCGTGTTTAACAGTTCCAGAAGCATCAGAAGACGTTCCGGATTAGCCGCATTCTTGTTGACTGCAAATGCGTTGTTTAACGGAGAATCATAGCGGTACTTTCCGTCCGTATAAAGTTCCGCATACCCTAATTCTGCATTCGGAATGTTAAATACAACTCCCTGCGTGGCAGTCTCATGAAGCCCTACCTTCGCAAATGTCTTGCCGTTCTCAAACATCTTCGTATCGGTCTCAGAAAGTTCATTTTTGGATACGATGCCTTCGTTATACCACTTATTCATCCAGGTGACTGCCTCTTTAAACATTGGCGTCTCCTCCACAGCCTCCAGCACCGGCTTTTCGCTGTTCAAATCGAATGTCAGGGTGTGGTAATTCATGTTGTCCATTTCATATTTTGCATGGAGAATCGCCAGCACATCGCTGTATGTATTGCCTCTCGGAAACCCCGATTCGAATATAGTGATATCCGGAACCTTTGCCTTGGCATCTGTCAGCATGGCGTCCAGATCCTCGATCGTCTCAAGTTTAGAGGTATCGACTCCGTACTGATCCGCCAGGTCCTTCCGATAAAGAAGGATGGCTTTGGAGCTCTTCTTTTTCGTCCACGGCATGGCTACCAGCTGGCCGTCGATGCTGCATGCGGTCATGGAACCATTTTCCTGATACGTCGCATAGAGTGACGGCGCATACTGCTGCATGAAATCATTTAACGGCATCAGACCACCCTTGTTGGACATCTTATTATAGAGCATCCAGTCAGAAACATACATTCCGTCAAAATCATCTCCGCCTGCAACCAGGGATATCATCTTATCCTCGTAATCGCCAAACGGTACGTAATTGAACTCTATCTTCTCAATATTCAATTTTTCTTTATACGTTTCACAGAATTTTGCCAGCACCTCATCCTGTGCCTGATACTTATCGCTGCAGGACCACAGTTTCAGTGTCACCGGTTTTAACTCCGCAGAAGCCTCTCCCGCCTCTGTCTTTGCCGCGGTGCTTCCCTGTGTCTCCTGTGTTTTGGACCCGCATCCCGCAAGTCCCGTCATGCACAGCGCAGCGGCCAGTGCAATCGATAATGCCTTTGTACCTGTTCTTTTTTTCATTGTACCTCTCTCCTTTTGATTATTATATATTTTTTTGTTGCGCATTGCAAAAACATCTGTATCCTTTTGCGGTGATGCTCCTGACGGAGGCATCCCCCTTTAACAGCCCCTACCATAATACCTTTTACAAAGTACTTCTGTACAAACGGATAGACCAGAATAATGGGACCGATCGTGGCGATACAGGTCGCCATCTTGATTCCCTCCGACGGAATACTCCCCGCCGCCTGTGTAATCGCGTTGACATTGGAGGAGGAACTCAAAAACTGGATATTGGAGGTAATCGTCCGGAGGAGCAGCTGCAGCGGCTGTAAATCCGTATTGTCGATCAGCATGATCCCCAGCCACCAGTCATTCCAATAGTTCAGGCTGATAAATAAGCTGATTGTGGCGATAACCGGTTTCGCCAGCGGCAGAATGATCTGGAAGAAAATCCGGTATTCTGACGCTCCGTCGATTTTCGCAGACTCCACCAGTTCAGCAGGAATGCTCCGATAGTAGTTTCTTGTCAGGAAAATATACCAGGCGTTGGCCAGATACGGCAGAATCAGGGCCCATACGGAATCTTTCAAGTGAAGCATATTCCGGCAGACGATAAACCACGGAACCATCCCTCCGTTAAACAGCATGGTAAACAGTACAAAGAAATTAAGAGCCCTGTGATACTTCACGCGATCCTGTGAGATGGGGTATGCCGCCAGTGTAATCACCGCAACACTTAAAACCGTTCCCACCACAGTGACAAAAATTGAAATCTTATATCCATTTAATATTCTTCCCGCGTCCGCCAGTAGGATTTTATATGCCGTAAAATCGATCCTCCTCGGAATCAGGGAATACCCGTATGATATGATATCGGCCTCCGGCGTCAGAGAGCTGACCAGCACCAGCCAGAACGGCACGATACAGATGAGTGCGCTGACCGCCAGCAGGATACTGATGGGAAAATTTTTCCATGACAGCTTTTTTCCTTGTTTCATTATTTTTCCTCCCTTGATATGAGCATTTAGCGCCTGTCTTTTAGGCGCTTACCTGCGATGCATGTCATCTCCACTTGGCGAGGTTTTCCACAAACCTGGCGGAGTGGATCAAAACAACGCTCCGTCAGGATTGTGTTTTCTCGCCAGACGGTTCATAAAAAGCAGAATTGCCGTGGACAGCACCGATTGGTAAAGACCAGCGGCCGATGACATTCCCACGTCTCCGTTAAGCCTTAAATTACGGTAGATAAACGTATCCAGCACATCTGTAGTAGAATAGAGCTGTGCGTTATTTCCGATCATGGAATAAAACATTCCAAAATCTGCATTCATAATCTTACCGCAGTTCAGCAGAAGAAGGGTAATCGCTGTCGGTGCCAGAAGCGGCAGGCTGATACTCTTAATCTGCTGCCATCTCGACGCCCCGTCAATCTTCGCCGCTTCGTAGTAGGTCGTATCAATCCCTCCCAGCGCCGCTATGTACATGATCATGCCGTACCCCGTCATCTTCCATACCCGGAACACCACCAGTATCACGATCCACATCTTCGGATTCTCATACCAGTTCATTGCCTCCATCCCGAATACCTTCAGCAGTGTGTTCAGACTTCCATGCTCATAATTGAATAAGTTGTAGGAAAACAGCCCTACCACGATCCAGGATATGAAATAGGGAAGAAATATCCCAAACTGTACGGCAGATTTAAATTTCTTCATCCTCAGTTCATTAAACATCAGTGCAAATCCCAGTTCAAATACCAGTCCAAATACAATAAACAGCAGATTTAACATGATCGTATTCCATGTGGCCCTTGTCGCCGATCCCGACGAAAACAGGTATTCAAAATTTTTCGTCAACGGTGAAATCCAGGGGCTTCCGAATATTCCGTCTGCAAAGTTAAAATCCTTAAACGCCGTTACCATACCAAACATCGGCAGATAATTAAACAGGATTAAAACTGCGGCGGCCGGAAGAAACATGCTGTACAGAGCCCTGTTCTTATAAAGTTCTTTAAAAAATCCCTTTCCTTTCATATCACTTTTTTACTCCTTTCCTGCTCCCTGCATGATTTCACTATACGCTCCCAGGCATGCCTCCGTAAACTGCGAATACTCCGTAACAGCTTTAAAAAGCGGGGTTTTCAGACTTTAAAATCTAACACTTTACTCTCATTTCCAGGGATCCGCCCTCATGGCGATTGATTCTAAGGCCGCTTTTCGCTATACTGAATACAGAGTCCGGTAATCCGGACTCCCGCGTCTAAAAAACACTCTTGGGAAATGGTATGCTCAGAGAACTATTACGATTGGGGTAAAAAGAGATATGATGAAGAAATTGATTGGTGGCCAGAATTATTTCAGAAAGATGCTCAGCACGTGCCTGCTGGTCATCTCCGTCACAATTTTCATCCTGACGGTATTTTTTTATCAGAGATACGCGGATTCTCTCTCTAAAAATCTGTACGACGGTCAGGAAAAGAATCTGGAAAAGAGTGCCCGCACCATGAACGATCTGGTCAGTGAGATTTCACAGCTCTACAACACGGTCATCCTGGATTCCAGAGTCGTCGGTTTCAGCTCACTGAAGGAATTCGATCCGGCGGAGAATTACGCTACGTATCTGATTGTAAAAAAATTCTACAACATCAATCCATACGTAAACTCCCTTTATATTTACAACGCCATGGCAGACGACGCCATAACCTGCGGCTCCTACCGTTTCGACCTCGATTACTGCTGGGAGTATTTAAAAGAGGCAAAGAAGGCTTCCATCTTCCCTTCCCCTCTGACTGGAACACCGGAGGAGGTCCTGACCTTCGCCTATCCGGTCTATGCGGACAATTTTGATGAGCTGAGCGGAGGCATCTTTATCAATCTGGATATGGAAAAGCTATCGGAACACGTGCTGGGAACCGGCTCCCAGGCAGGTATGGTTCTGGGGGATAATGGTATGGTTCTGCTCTCCGACTTGACGGAAGATTTTACCTCAGATCCGGAAGCCTGCGAGGCGTTTCTCGTCTGGCCCGGTCTGACAGAGGGCGAATCCGCCAGCAGCTTAAGAACCTTTCACGGAGACGATTATTTATGCGCCTTTTACAAGGATCCCGCCCGGAATTTTACCTTTTTAAGCGGTGTCCCGTACAGTGAAATCGTCGGCCCCATGAAGGCTCAGAGAAACTTGTCTCTGGCCGTGGCGGCCGCAATCTTCCTGACCGCCATTCTGCTGCAGTATATCATTACAAAACGGCTCTACCGGCCTTTGGAGGCAATTACCGAAGAGTTCCGGGATTCCAAGTACGCCGGCGGCTCGGACATGGATGAATTCACCCTGATCCGCCACGTCTATGAAAATGCCATCGATGAAATCAGGGAGCTGGAGGAGGAACATGCATTCTATCAGCCCCGCATGAAATCGGACTTAATCCGCGGTCTGGTTCTGGGGAACCGCGATATCGCACAGACGAAGGAGCTTCTGGAAAAGAACGGCTGGGAGATTCCCTTTGAAGGGATGTTTTTGGCCTGCTTTTTCATAGAGAACAGTGACAGCAGCGATGTTCTGGCTCCCATTGTACAGACCAGGATCAGCCAGCATCTTCACGAAACCTTAAGCCCCCTCTTCTACACAGAATGCGTTCCCGTCGCCTCTGACCAGGTCATCTGTCTGATTAATACCATAGAGGACATTCCCATCACCTTCGATGAACTGGTACGGCTTCTGGAGGCGGCTAAGGACGAACTTCTTACAGACAACCATCTGGTTTTAACTATCAGTCTCGATGGCGTAACCAGTGGAATAGAGGATTTAAACCGTGTGTACCGGCGCGTATTGGAGCTTAAGAATTACCGTTTCGTGCTGGGTACCAATCAGATTATCTATCCGGGGCGCGTGATGGAACTGATGCCGGAATACATGACGTATCCCGATAAGCTGGCCGATGAGATTCTTGCCTGCATGCTGCACGGAAAACAGGAGGAATTCACGGAAAATGTCCAGGAGTTTCTTTCTATTTTAAAGCAGTATTCTTATCAGCCTGCCTCCCTGCTGTTTAACCGGCTGTACTTAGACCTCCTGTTCCAGATGCAGAAATTAAACGCCCCCGGCAAGGACTCCTATTTGTCTGCCGAGACGCTCCACACTCCCGCCACTCTGACCGAAGGAGCCGACGTCCTCTTAACCATCTTTAAATGGTATCAGGAACGGAAGGCCGCAGCCGAACAGTTAAAGGACAACAAGCATTTTGAACGGATTGAGGAAAGCAGAAAGTACATTGAAGCGCACTATAATGATTACAATTTAAGCGCGGGAATGGTAGCCGAGTACTTAGGCTATTCCACCAATTACTTTTCCAGAATTTTTAAGTCCATCACCGGCTTTTATATCAACGACTACATACGCCAGATCCGCATCGTTAAGGCTCAGGAGCTTCTGATGAACAGCGATATGACCATCACCACCATCGCCGAGGCAACCGGATTCTCCAATCCGAACTACTTTTATTCCATATTCAAAAAAGAGACAGGACTGACGCCGGCCGCATATAGAAATGCGGGGCAGAGGATCGTCTGATGGTTTCCTTCGGAGATAACCGCAGGAGGACATGTAACAGGAATACACTTGAAGTGTTGACATTAGTGCTGGTGATCTTTGCTGCACTGACTTATATAGAAAATCCTCATAACTATAAATTATGCACCGGGTACTTGTTTTTTCAAGTACCCTTATATTTTTCTCAATCAGATTCAGAAAATATTACCCTTCACTCCGCGTTTCAACCATCCTTCACCCGTTTCCGGTAATTGGAAGGCGTCTCTCCATATATTCTGGAAAACAGTTCCGAAAAAGACCTGCTGTCCCTAAACCCCACATCCGCCGCTATTTCCGCAGTTTTTTTATCGGTGGATACCAGCAGATCAATCGCATGCTTCATCCTTACCTTATTCAAATAATCCTTGAAGTTCTCACCGGAATTTTTCTTAAAAAAGCTGCTGAAATAGTAAGGATTCATATGTATTTCTCCGGCCAGCACCTCCAGCGTCAGGTTCTCGCTGTAATGCTTCTCTATATACTCCCTGGCATGGATAATGTCCTTTTTTTCACTGCTCACAACCGCTCTTTTTATCCGGTCCTTATACTCCTTAAAGTATCCTTCGAACAGATCCGTGAGGCTCTCATAAGACTCGCTCTGTCTTGCCTGCTCCAGGATATCCTTGAACGCCACAGGCATTCCGTCAATTCCCATGGTTTCAAACCGTTCCTCTATAATACGAATCGTACTTCCATAGTGGAAACAGGCGTCATCTCTTCGCCCCTCCGAGATTAAGCACACCAGACGGCGGAAACGGACGGCCGCGTCCCCAAACGCCTTTTCGTCCTGGGCTACCATCCCTTCGATCAGCTGTTTTCTCACCTCCCGGATCTCCTCCAGCGCAGCGGGCTTCTTAAACACCGGTTCTCCCACGCGCAGAACCGGCACCTGAAGCTGACTGCTGAAATAGAAATATCCCAGCATGGAAAGGCACTCTTCATACGCCTTCGGAATTTCTCCCATAGAGTCGGCCGGATTACCCACGATAAATCCAAGGCGGCAGTGGAGCTGTGCCTGAGCCTCCTCCATGATGGAACAGAGGACCATTCCCGTCACCTCCTGCTCCGGATTCTTAAACACCATGACAATATGGCCATTCTTTAAGAATACAATCCCCATCTGCCGCTGTTCCAGATACTGCTCCAGAAAACTCACGACCGAAAACTGAATCAGCCTGCGCTCCTGCTTTCCGGTCTGTTCCCCGTATAGAATTTCCGTCAGAACCGGAAGATATCTGCACTCCTCCATCTCCACCAGCTTATCATACGCTGCTGCCGTCCCCACTTCCTCACGATCCTCCAGGCTCTCCCCACCGCTGCCCTCGCCATCCGGTTCCTGTTTCAGCATGGTAATGCATTTCTCCAGCGTCTCCACCAGTTCTTCCCGAATCACCGGCTTCAGCAGATAATTCACAGCGCCGTATGTCAAAGCATCCTTTGCATACTGGAAATCCTGAAATCCGCTGACAAATATCACCTTTGTCTCAATTCCCAGTGCCTTCAGTTCTTTCAGGATTTCAATCCCCGTCTTTTTCGGCATATAGATATCGAGAAGCGCAATATCCGGTTTCTCCGTGAGAATTCCGTCAAAGGCGGCCTTCCCGTCTTCGTATTCCCCCACAATCTCAATGCCAAGGCGGCTAAAGTCCACAAGCTTCTGAATTCCCTTTATGATCACGGGCTCATCGTCCGCCAGAATCATTTTTATCATTCCGTTTCTCCCCCTTCCATCCATGGCATAACAATCCGAACCATGGTTCCGACTCCAGGTGTGCTGGTGATTTCTATTCCATATGCCTCTCCATACAGATACCGGATACGGTCATGCACATTTTTCAGGCCAATGCTCTGCCAGTTGTGCTCATTTTTGATACCCGGCTCACTTCCCTCCAGAAGCAGCTTCAGCTGCTCCAGTTCCCCGGTACTCATACCGACGCCATTGTCCATAACTGAGATTTCCATACGGTTTTCCACATGATCCGCCTCAATCATCACATGACCGGACCCAGCCTTCGGTTTCATTCCATGGACATACGCATTCTCCACAATCGGCTGAAGTATCAGCTTGGGAACGCGTCGTTCGCTGAGCCCGTTTAAATCTGCAGTAAAATGAACCTTTCCCTTGATCCGGCAGTTTAACAGATATACATACTGCCGTGTTATCTCCACCTCTTTTTCCAGCGGCACCATGTCCTGCATAGGGCCTATCATATAATGAATCTGGCTGGACAGTGCCTCTATCATCTCCGAAACCACGGTATCATCCTTGTCCAGTGCCGTCATCCGTATAATTTCCAGCGTATTGTATAAAAAATGAGGATAAATCTGAGATTTCAATGCCGTCATCTCTGCTTCCGCCTGTTTCATATGTGCAACGTAAGACTGATTGATATAGCTCTCCAGCTCCTTCGACATCTGGTTAAACCTCCTGGACAGCACCCCGATCTCATCGCCGGAGGTTACAGGCAGACGAACCTGGAAATTACCTGTCTCAATCTCCGACATCTGTTCCATCATATTACGTATCGGCTTTGTCAGGCGCCTGGAAAACCACACGGAACCACACAGCAGCGCAGCCAGAGAGGCGCCGATAAATACGTACATCATTTTCTGCATACGCCTGATTTTTTCGTAGGCCGTGGCCGTTTTCATTGTAATAATAACCCTGAGTCCGCTGGCGTTATAGTCGGTATCCACGACGAACTCCTCCTTCGTCTCCTCGAACCGGATGCCCTCCTCATCCAGATTTCTGCCGATCACAGACTTATCACTGCTGTAATAACAGTTATTATCCCTGTCGCAGACATAGACCTGGTCCTTCGCGTTTAAATTCAGGTTTTTAAACACTGCCTCCATGCGTTCTAAATCCACATCGATAAACAGTGTTCCCACATACTTATAATTTCCCACAGTCCCTGTTAAATCAAAGTAATTCCTGGCCAGGGTAAAGACCCAGGAATCCTGCATACGGAAATAATCATTTTTATGTGTCAGAATCAGCATCAGATTCTTACTGTTCTTATCCAGCCCGTCAAGCCCCATCCTGGCGTCAAACACCGCCTCCTCCTCAGACGGTATATTCCGCCGCGACCGGTGAAAGGCCAGCTTTTCCCCCCGAAGACCGTTCCCGACAAAATGTGCTCCGGAAATATAACTGTCCACCGCCTGGACATTCCCCAGGAACACCATCATACTTTTATACCGGTTCGCCTCCATAGTTTCCGGTTCTTCTCCAATTCCATAGATAATCTGTCTCAGATTATCATACGACATATAATTAAACTGAAACTCCCCCTCACTGGAATAATTATAATAATAAGGCATCTTCGACACCCCGTTATAGTTCTCCATCATATCGTCCAGCGACTCACTCACATAAGATGCCGCCTGAACGTAATTACTCCTCAGCGAATTGCCATACTCCTTAAACATCCGGTTTACGATCACCGTCGAAAGAAAGAGCATGGGAATTAACCCCAGCAGAATAATAACCAGGCAGAATTTCTGATATAAACTCAAATTCCTTTTCCAACGCTTCTTCATACCTGTCTCCTCCCATTCTCCCCAAAAACTTTTATCTATTATACCACACCTCCCTTTTTTCCTCAATTTCCGCCGCTGTCTTCCGCCTTTATCTCCTCCCACCGCCAGTACACAAACCTAATGCCTGCGTAAAAGCCCGGGAACGGCAGGAGCAGAAGAATTCAGCATCTTCCGCTCCTGCCGTCCCCGGGCTCTCCGCAGGCGTTGGGGCGTACCCCCCCCCTGTCATCCTATCCCTTCGCCGCTCCCGCCGTAATTCCTTTCACGAAATACTTCTGCAGCAGTACGAATATGATGAGTGCCGGAACGATGGAGCAGACGGTTCCTGCAAACACGATATCCCATCTGGCTGTATACTGGCCTACAAAGGAATACACCTCGACGGTAATTGTCTTTGCCCGGTCGGAAGGAAGAACGAGATACGGCATCAGGAAGTCATTCCAGATTCCCAGACCGTTTAACACCACCATAGAAGCCGTACACGGTCCAAGAAGCGGAAACGTCACTCTCCAGAAAGTCTGAAACGGGTTGCAGCCATCGATCTGAGCGGCTTCCTCAATCTCCAGCGGAACGCCATTTAAAAAGCTGCAGTACAGCAGGGAACCGAAGGCCACCGATCCGGATATGTAACAGGCGACAGGGCCTGCCAGGTTCCCGAACAGTCCGAACATCTTCATTTCCTTAAACAGCGGAAACATATAAAGATGAAAGGGAATCATCATGCCCGCCAGGAAATACGTGTAGATGAGTCTCGTCGTCCTGGTTTTTCTCCGCTCCATGGCATAGGCCGCCATGGGAACGATAAAAACGATCAGAACCTCCGACACCAGCGTCAGCACAATGCTGTGAAAAATAGCCGTCACAAAATCCGACTGTGCAAATAAATCCTGAAAGTTTTTTAAATACAGCGATGCAGGCAGTGACATGGGATTTTTGAGAATGTCACCATTGCTTTTAAATGCAGAGATTATTGCAAAAAACACGGGTGCCAGAAACAAGACTGCCAAAAAGACAGTCACTGCAAACAGGAGGCCGCTGCCCGGGCGGATTCTTCGTTTGCTGGCTTTCATTCCTGCTGTTTTCATTATAGCTGCACCTCCCTGCGTTTTAAGATACTCTGCTGAACCGCATTGAGAATCAGAATAATAAACAGAAGCACGATGCCAACTGCCGTTCCAAATCCCTGTCTGCCCTCGTTGAAGCCTACCTTATAGAGCAGGTATACGATCGTCTCTGTCGTAAATCCGGGACCGCCGTCCGTCATAACAGAAATCTGATCAAACACCTTCAGTCCATTGATTAAGGAAAGCGTTAAATTGATGGTAAACGCTCCGGATATCAGAGGCAGCGTAATCGCCTTAAACCGTTGAATTGGCGACGCTCCGTCAATGGCCGCCGCTTCTACCACATCCGTAGGAACGCTCTGGAGCGAAGCCAGATAAATAATCATGTAATAACCGGCGCCCTTCCAGATCAGCACCACACCTACCATGATAAGAGCCAGCTTCGGATTTCCCAGCCAGTCCTGACAGGCCTCTCCCATACCGATGGAGCGGAAAATGGAATTGATTGCTCCAAAATTATAGTTGTACATAATTTTCCAGATAAACCCTGATACGATACCGCTAATCAGTACCGGGACGTAAAAAGCGCTCCGGAAGAAATTCTTCCCCCATTTTACGTTATCCACAATTAAGGCAAGAATCAGTGCCATGCTGTTTTCCAGAATCGATATGAATGCGGTCAGTATCACCGTATTCCTGAGAGCATTTCCAAAGCGGGCGCTGGTGAATATTTCTTTATAATTTGCCAGCCCTACAAACTTGACAACTGGATTTAAGCCATCCCATGAGGTAAAACTGTAATAGACGCTGGCGATCGTTGGAACGATGATAAACAACGTAAAAAACAGGAACGCCGGCGCGATAAATCCCATTGTAACGAAATCAAATCTGACTTTTTTCTTTCCCATCCTCTGTTCCCATCTCCTTTCCCTTTCTTTTTTAAGGGGCTGTCAGGGAACCGGTCAGGCTCCGTAACAACCCCATTTGCACATCTGTTCTATTGCCTTACTTTGCGTCGGTTACCGGATTAAAGCTCTGCATGGCAACCTGCCATGTCTTGTTCATCTCCTCACAGGCAGACGGAATGTCTCTCTGGCCCTGGATCACTTCGATCACTGTCTTGTATGTAAAGTTTCTGAAATCCGGAGGAAGCTCATTCTCTCCTACACGTCCGTTCCACATTACGCTTAAATCATCCGCAGTGTTCGTCGCTTCAATTACTTCCATCATGACAGGGTCAGCCGCTAAATCCGGAGTCTCCACGGTTGATGGAATTGCGTTCAGCTTGTCGCAGTAAACCTTATAGTTTTCCGGCGTATAGAAGAAGCGGATAAACTCCTCTGCTGCTGCCTTCTTGTTGGGATCCTTTGCGGATTCAGCGGAGATCGCAAGGCCTCCCGCACCGCCGCCGCCAACGAGACGGGTTTTTCCATCCGGACTCGGAACTGCAAACCAGCCCACTTCAAAATTCGGATCTGCGTCTTTAATCTGAGAGAACATATGGGTGCCTGAATACATCATGGCCGCCATATCGCTTACCAGGAATGTGGTAATCTGGGCATCAGGTGTAGATACCCAGCCATCCTGGGCATACTGAAAGATAGTTTTCATCTCTTCAAAGGTCGCCACGATTGCCGGATCCGAGAAGTCCTTGGTTCCCTCGTAACAATGCTTGATAAAATCTGTATCCTGACTCATAACCTGATCATTGTACGCCTTATAGAACCAGAAGCCCACATGCCAGATATCCTGGCCGCCCACTACTAATGGAGCCATGTCTCCCTTATCCTTAATCTTCTGGCAAAGCTCGATAAACTCATCATACGTCTTCGGCTCCGCAAACCCATTTTCGTCAAAATACTTCTTATTGTAAATAATTCCATTGGTATTTTCACCGCCTAATGGCGCTGTATACGTCTTGCCATCAAACGGAATCGTCGTCTTAAACATGGAAACGATATCATCCGGCAGCGGTTCCAGCATCCCGGCACGCACGTATATCGGCGTATCTCTCATCTCCATCACATCCGGGAACTCACCAACGCTCTCCTTTGTCTTTAAAAATTCACTGTATGCGCCACCATTACCCGGCTGAATCTTTACCGTAATATCCGGATAAGCCTCGTTAAAACGGTTCACGATCTCATTCATGGATGCCTTGGCTCCCTCATCTCCATCGGCGAAGATGAAAGTCAGTTCCGTCGGCTCTGTCACGATGGAAGCTTCGGTTCCTGCAGCTGCCTCCGTCTTTTCTGCTTCGTTTTTTGCCGCCTCTGTCTTTGCCTCAGTTCCCGCGGCAGACGCCTGTGACGTACTTCCCGCAGTATCCTTAGAGCCGCATCCGGCCAGCAGCGTACCCGCCATGGCCACACATAATACAGAAGCCAGTAATCTCTTTTTCATGTTGTTTTCCTCCTTAACGCCAATGCTTTCTGTGTTTTTCTTTCTGTCATAACTATATCAGGAAATGCGTTCCGGAAAAACTGTGTTTTTTAAGGTATTCATGCAATTTTTAAAGATAGTTGACCAAATATCATAGACAGCAGGAACAGATAACGATACAATAAGACATCATAAGACCAGGATAACAGAAGATCATACATTCTTTGGAAAGGATACCTTTGATATGAACTTAGAAGCTCTCATAGACGCCGGTTTCAGAGGCTGTATTCAAATCGCCGTACACGGCAGAACCGTTTTCGAAAAGGCTTGCGGATATGCTGATCTGCCAAACCGGATTCCTAATGACAGCAGCACAAAATTTGCAACTGCCTCTGCCGGCAAAGTATTTGTGGCAGCCGGCATTTTACAGCTGATCGAAAAGGGAAAACTGAATTTTAATGATACGATCGGTGATATGCTCGATTTTGACTTAAAAGCCATTGACCGCAATATTACCATAAAGGAGCTGCTGACGCATACCTCAGGAATACCGGACTACTTCGACGAAAGCGTTATGGAAGACTATGAGGACTTGTGGAGAGATTTCCCCAATTATAAAATACGTTCGAACAGAGATTTACTTCCGCTGTTTCTTGAGAAACCCATGATGTATCCGCATGGTAGCCGCTTTCAGTACAACAATACCGGATTTGTCGTGCTTGCCATAATTATGGAATCCATCACGGGAGCTGTGTTCGATGAATGGCTGCAGGATCACATATTTGCCCCCTGCGGCATGACCTCCACCGGATACTATGAGCTGGACCGTCTTCCTGCAAAATGCGCATCGAACTATATCTTCAGCGCCCAGGATCAGACGTACCGCACCAACATCTTCAGCGTCGATGCCAAAGGCACAGGGGCCGGCGGAGCCTTTACCACAGTCGGCGATATCAGACGATTCTGGGATCATCTCATGTCAGGCAGACTTCTCTCACCGGAAATGACCGCAGACATGATAAGGAATCACAGCGGCGGCGCACAGTGCTACGGATACGGTGTCTGGCTCAAAAAACAAAACGGAGTCTACTCCCCCTATATTCAGGGAAGCGACCCCGGAGTCAGTTTTATCTCTTCTTACAGGAAAGAGAATGAAACTGTCATCACTCTGGTCAGCAATTACGGAGATAACGTCTGGCAGCTTCACAAAATGCTGGCGGCAGAATTAGAGAACAGGGGACAGAATTCTGACTAAATCAGAATTCTGATCCTTTCCCCATCGTAATCCACCTGGCAGCTTCCGCCTTTCTTCAGGCGCCCAAACAGCATCTCATCCACCAGAAGCGGCTTGATCTCCTGTCCGATGATCCGTTTAATCTCTCTGGCTCCATACTCACGGCTTACGCCTTTCTTCGCCAGATACTTCCGGCCTGCCTTCCCGATCGTCAGTACTACGTTCTTCTCTGCTGCTTTCCGAGCCAGACTGCGGAATTCCTTCTCCACAATCCGGTCTGCCATGGCCGCATCCAGAGGGCGGAAAATAATAACACGGTCGAGGCGGTTTCTGAATTCCGGTCGGAACACCCGCTTCACTTCATCGGTAATCCCTTCCTCATTCAGCTGACGCCCCCCAAATCCGATGGAGGAGCGGTCGGCTTTTTCAGCCCCCGCATTCGAGGTCATGATCAGAATCACGTTGCGGAAATCAGCTTTCCTGCCCTGGTTGTCGGTCAGCGTCGCATAATCCATGATCTGAAGCAGAATATTATAAATATCCGGATGCGCCTTCTCGATCTCATCAAGCAGGAGTACGCAGTGGGGATTCTTTCTGATTGCTTCCGTCAAGAGTCCGCCCTCCTCGTATCCCACGTATCCGGCCGGTGAACCGATCAGCTTTGCTACGGTATGTTTTTCTGCGTATTCACTCATGTCAAACCGCACGAGCCGGATTCCCAGCACCTTTGCGGCAGACTTTGCAAGCTCTGTCTTTCCAACGCCGGTGGGACCGACAAACAGAAGGCTACTCACCGGTTTGTTCTCTTCATTCAACCCCGCTTTCGCCAGTTTAATCGCATTGGTCAGCTGATCCACCGCCTCGTCCTGGCCGAATACCCGGCCTTTCAGCTCCCGCTCCAGCCTTGCCAGCTTCTGCCGTTCCTCCGTCTCCACTGTCTGCTTCGGAATCCTGCAGATCTTCGCCAGCACCTCTTCCACCAGTTTTTTATCCACAACCTGAACCTTTTTATTCTTCGGATGCAGCTCTAAGTAAGCCCCTGCCTCATCGATTAAATCGATGGCTTTATCCGGAAGGTACCGCTCATTGATATACTGGTTGGAAAGAACTGCCGCATGTTCCATCGTTCCCTTCTGATAGCGGACATGGTGAAATTTTTCATAATACGGCTTTAAGCCATTTAAAATCTCCACCGTCTCTTCCACGGTCGGTTCTTTAATGTCAATATTCTGGAACCGTCTCACCAGGCTCTTATCCTTTGAAAAATACTTCTTGTACTCCTCATAGGTCGTTGCACCGATAAACTTAAGCGTTCCATCAGTTAAATACGGCTTCAGCAGATTGGAGGCATCCATGGAACCGCCGTTTACTGCGCCTGCCCCTACCAGATTATGAATCTCGTCGATATAGAGGATGGGATTCTCCTCCTCCTTCAACTCCTCCATCACAGCCTTCAGCCGTTTCTCAAAGTCTCCCCGGAACTGCGTTCCCGCCACCATAGAGCCCAGATCGATTCCGTAGATTCTGGCATTTTTCAGCTTCTCCGGCACCCGCCCCTCATTAATTCTGGCCGCCAGCCCGTAGGTGATGGCCGTTTTTCCCACGCCTGGTTCTCCGATGTGGAGCGGATTGTTCTTTTGACGCCGGCATAAGACCTGCATGGTACGCTCCAGCTCCGCTTCACGGCCGATCAAAGGACAGCTTATTTTCACTTCCTCATTGATACAGACGGCATACTTCATCAGGAGGCGTTCCCGCTCCGTTCCTTCTTCTGATTCCGTATCTTCTGATTCCGCATCTCCTGCTTCCGTTTTGCCTGTTTCCGTTTTTCCCGATTCCCCGCCGGATCCATCTGCCGCACGTTTTCCCCTTCTGTCTCCCGTTCTCATTTCCATATCACGGCTTCCCGTTCCCAGCTCCACTAAGAGATCCACACATTCCACCCCCTGGAGCTGAACGAAATACGCACCGTAGCTCTCTTCCAGTTCCATCATGCTGTACAGCAGATGAGGAAGTTCTATGATATCGCGGTCCGAAGAAACCGCCTTCCTCGCCGCCTCTTCTATGGCCTGGCTCAATCCGTAGCTGACCAGTGTTCCGCCTGCGTCTTTCTCCACAGTGTCCATCTGCCCCAGATACTCTTCCAGCCGTGATTTTAACTTTTTCACATCGCCGCCGCAGCTTTGAAACGCGGTCCGGAAGACAGGCCGGTCCGTGAGCACGTACCACACGTGTTCCGGTGTCACATACTCATTCCCTCTCCGGCCCGCATTTAAAACTGCATCATTCAGCAGCTCCTCCACTTCTTTTGCTATCTTCAACTTTCCACCTCCACCCGGAACGGATATCCCTGCTCTCTTGCAATCTTTACCGCCCTGGCCGCCTTCGTCATGGCAATGTCATAGGAATAGACGCCAACCACCGCTCTCTGTCCCTTATGAACCGTCATCATAATGGCCACCGCTTCCTCATAATTCTTGCGGAACACATCGATCAGAATTTCCACCACCACATCCATGGGTGTAAAATCATCGTTGTACATGACCACTTTATACTGTTTCGGCTGTTTCAGCCTGATTTCTGTTTTCTCTGATAATCCCGTATTCGCCGGCATACTGTATCTTCCCTCCTGATCCGGATCGCTAAACTTCATTTTAATCGATCGTACATGGAAATGCAATTTTTATTTTCTCTCTTGAACCCAAAAAATCTTTGTGGTACGATAACCTCATCCCATTGACAGAAAGGCTTACCCATGACAAAAGAAAAAATAATTCCTTTGGCCCGCAAAACGGTCCATATACTTTTTACCCTGTTTCTTCTGACGGTTCCATGCATTTCCTATTTCTTATTTGAATATGTAACCGGTAATCTGGCGACGATCCCTTCTTATATGGCAGCATTAAACATCGGCTGGATTTACACTCTTTATCTTCTTGTGTTTGCTGCAACAGGACGGACAAGGATCGCCGTTCCGGCCGTATCCATTCTCCTCTTTATCCTTTCCCTGGCCGAGGCTTTCGTGGTATCCTTCCGAAGCCGTCCCATTATGTTCTGGGATATTCTGGCCTTTGGAACGGCCATGACCGTCTCCCAAAATTACGTATTCACCATAACAAAGTCCATGAAAATCGCCGGACTGATTCTACTCGTCATCAATGTCGCTGCAATCGCATTTCCAAGGCGTATCTGCGGCCGCAGATTCAGACTCGCCTTTGCGGGCACGGCAGCCGGTGCCATCGCAGCTTACGGCGTGTGGTTTTTTTCATTTCTCATGCCCTCGTGGGGTCTGGGAATCAACATGTGGGAGGTCAACGAAACCTACAAAGAATACGGTTACATCCTCTCCACCGCGGTGTCCTTCCGCTACGCGGTGAAAGAGAAACCTGCTGGATACAGCACTTCCCAGATCAAGCGGATTTATCATGAATACAAACCGGAAGATGTCGTCCTGGCCTCCGCCGAGGATGTTTCCCTGGGCGAGGATACTGCAGCCCCGGTCAATATTATCTGCATCATGAATGAAAGTCTGTCCGATTTACGCACAGGCGGCTCATTTGACACAAACCAGGAATATTTTCCATTTCTCTACAGCCTGAAGGAACATACCATCAGCGGAAGTCTCTGTATTCCCGTCTTCGGCTCCATGACATGCAATTCGGAATTCGAATTTCTGACCGGGGATTCCATGGCCTTCCTGCCTTCCAACTGCAGTGCCTATCAGTTTTACATAAAGCCCGGAACATACAGCCTTGTCAGTACCTTAAAGGAGCAGGGCTACCGGACCGTCGCCATGCATCCTTACCCGGGTGAGAACTGGAACCGCGATACGTGTTATAAGAACATGGGATTCGATGATTTTATTGACGAGACCCGCTATGAAGAACGGGATTTTCTTCGAAACTACGTAAGCGACCAGTCGGATTATGAAAACCTGATCAGGCAGGTGGAAAACAAGGAGAACCCAGACGACCGCCTCTTCCTGTTCAATGTGACGATGCAGAATCACGGCGGCTATGAGGGGATCTACGACAACTTCCCGCAGGAGGTATGGCTGACCGGCTCCTTAAAGGATAAGTATCCAAAAACTGACCAGTATTTATCCCTGATGAAGCGCTCGGACGAAGCCCTGGAATATTTAATCCGTTACTTTGAGAACAGCAGCGAACCCACGATGATAGTGATGTTCGGCGATCACCAGCCCAGTGTGGAAGATGAATTTTACGATGAAATCGCCGGAATGCCCAGCGCCGACGTCCCCACAGGCGATCATCTGATGTGGTATGAGACGCCGTTTCTCATCTGGACAAACTATGAATCCAAGTCAGAGCAGAAAGGGAAAATGAGCGCGATCTATCTCGCTTCCGAGCTTTTAGATCAGGCGGGCCTTAATATGACGCCGTACCAGCGTTTTCTTCTGTCCATGGAAGAGGAACTGCCTGTGATCCATCCGCTTGGCTGCTATGACGCCTCCGGAACCTACTATTCCTGGGAGGAGACCGGCACCGACCGTTTTCCATACTGGGAAACCATCAGAGATTATGAGTATCTCGTTTACAATCATAGCTTCGATCCAAAAAAATATAAGGACATGTATACTGCAGGCCAGTAATGCCGGACACTGCAGGATACTGATATCTCAGACCAGATAAAGGAGCATCCGTCATTCTTCCGGAAGCTCCTTTATCTGGTTCATCATCTCCTCGGACATGGAATCCAGCAGATAATTTTTATTCTTTTCCCCTGTCTTTTTCTCCTGATACTCCTGATGAACCGTTTCACTCAGGCGGCTGATCTCTTCCTTCAGTTCCCTAGCCGATATCAGCCGGCATCCCTGGCCGTGTATGATAATCTGCTCCAGATGATCCGAGGTAGCCACCGTCACATCGTATTTTCTCCCATTTTCATGGGCGAACTTCTCAATATACTGGTCCGCCGTCTCCGCTTCCTTCGTATAGACGACGCGGATATTGTGGTAGTCCAGGCACTCCGTCACATGGCCCTGCACCCGATAGGCATCAAACACGGCAATCAGCCGACATTTCTTCATTCCCTGGTAATTGCACAAAATATCGAGCAGTTTTCCTCTGGCGCCGTCGATGGTATGTTCCGCCAGTTCCTTAAGCTCATCCCATGCAAAAATAATATTGTAGCCGTCAACCAGAAGATACTCTTCCCTGGGGGCTTCCTTTTTGTAGGTTCTCACCACGGGAACACTGTAAGATTTCTCCCGGTTTTTCCAACCGGACTTAGTCCCCGAGGAATTCCCCCGCCGGTTGGCGTAAAAGGTGCGTTCCAGGATGGCATCCACTTCCTCCGTGCCAATCCACGTTTCTTCCCGTTCCGTTCCATCGCCCCGTGCGCCTGTCCGCTGACTTTTTCTGTCGGCAGCTCCGGCCGCCCCGGCTATTCCATCTACCCTGTCTTTCTGTGTTTCCAGACAGCTCTCCAGATGCATATACTCCGGAACCTGGTCCCAGTCCACCAGGAATCCTGCCCCATGGGCACAGAATACGGAGCCTGACGGGTTCGCCGTGTCTCCGTCCGCTTCATAGCCGATGGCGGCCACAACCTCCTCCGTATTGTGGCACGGCCCGTAGCCGGAAAATGTAAACGACAGCCTTCCCGCACCTCCCGTATAAGCGGTCACCTCTTTCTGATATCCCCCCATACAGGCTGCGGGAGCGCTTCCGGTCAAAACCGCCCGGTCTCCTTCTATAACAGGAGGCATCACTTTCCCGGCCATGCGTTCCACGTCGCTCATTGCCCGTCCGACATAACGGTCCGGCAGTTCAAGACGAAAATCGTAAAATGGCTCCAAAAGCATGGACTCCGCCTGCATCAGTCCCTGACGGACAGCCCGGTAGACAGCCTGACGGAAATCGCCGCCCTCCGTATGCTTTATATGGGCCCGCCCTGACATCAGCGTAATCTTCATATCCGTAATCGGCGACCCGGTCAGCACACCTTTGTGCTCCTTCTCTGCCAAATGTGTCAGCACCAGTCTCTGCCAGCTTTTACCGAGAATATCCTCGCTGCAGGCGGAAGCAAACTGAAGCCCGCTGCCCGGCTCGCCGGGTTCCAGAAGAAGATGTACCTCCGCATAGTGGCGAAGCGGTTCAAAATGCCCCACGCCTTCCACCGTGTTCATGATTGTCTCCCGGTAAACAATACTCCGATCGCCAAATTCTACCGCAATCCCAAAACGTTCCGCAATCAGGCTCTTTAAAATCTCCATCTGAATCTCGCCCATAATCTGGACATGGATTTCCTTCTTGCTCTCCTCCCACTTGACATGCAGCTCCGGGTCTTCCTCTTCCAGCTCCCGGAATTTCGGCAGTACGGCCGCCGCATCCAGCCCTTCCGGCAGCAGGATCCGGTATGTCATAACCGGCTCTAAAAGGGGCATGGCCGAAGCTGACTGGGTTCCAAGCCCCTGCCCCGGAACCGCTTTCGTAAGCCCCAGCACAGCACAGACAGTACCAGCCGGTGCCTCCCGTACCGTCTCGAACTTATCCCCGGAATAGAGGCGGATCTGATTTACCTTCTCCTCGTTGATGATCTCTCTCGTCGACAGACTGCCGCCCGTGATTTTCATATGGCTCATCCGGTTTCCCTGTGCATCCCTCGATATCTTAAAAATCTTCGCACCGAATTCCTGCGGATAACTGGGCGTTTCCGTATACTCCTCAAGCCCCCTCATGAATTCTTCCACGCCATCCAGCTTCAGCGCAGAACCGAAAAAGCAGGGGAATAAATGCCTGTTACGAATCTGCATGCGTATCCCGCTCTCCTCCACACGGCCAGTCTCCAGAAATTCGTCCAGCACATCCTCACCGGACATGGCAATCTGCTCATAAAAATGATCCGTTCCGGCTTCCCCGAAGTCCACAAAGGTTTCTTTCAGAACCTTCCTCAGTTCATCCAGGAGATCACCTTTTCCCAGCTCCGCCAGGTCCATCTTATTGATAAACAAAAATGTGGGAACCCGGTATCTGGCGAGAAGACGCCACAGCGTCCTCGTATGCTCCTGAACCCCATCCGTCCCGCTGATCACCAGGATCGCATAATCCAGAACCTGGAGGGTACGCTCCATTTCCGCCGAAAAATCCACGTGGCCCGGCGTATCGAGCAGCGTCATCTCCATGTCCTTCCATTTCAATATCGCCTGCTTTGAAAAGATCGTGATTCCTCGTTTCTTCTCCAGTTCATACGTATCGAGAAATGCATCTCCCCGGTCCACCCGTCCCATTTTCCGGATGCTTCCGCCTATGTAGAGCATCGCTTCGGACAGTGTCGTTTTTCCTGCATCCACGTGGGCCAAAATACCGACTGCCAGTTTCTTCATCTTCGTATCGTTCTCCTTCTATGTGCTGCTGCAGAGCTCATGCTTTTTTCCTAAAGGTACTGCCATTGGACAATCCTGATTTTTATTCGTTCTGATTCCGCCTCAATACCGAAAGCAAGCTGTCTGCAAAAAACACAGACAGCCTGCCATTCAGATTTCTGCTTTCTCTTTTATGGATTTATGAATATTATATCATTCACAGGTCAAAAGTGAAAGCTGTTTTTCGGTTCCGCTTTTAGTAAATCAAATTTCGTATGAATAGAAAAAAGCCGGAAACGGGCATCATCCCCCATTCCCGGCTCCGCCTTTCGCCGCATACCGATCCTGTAAAAATCTTCTTCTGTACTTAAGCTCCGCATAATCTGTGATCCGTTTTAGATACACACAGTCCGACAGTCCACCCGCAATCCCGATAATCGGCAGTCCCTGTACAAACTTCATATACAGAAGTTCCTCCGACAGCCGGTTCGCCGCCTTCCGCATTACCACCTGTTTTTCTTCCAGACTGCCAGTTCCCTCGATCCAGCGGTTAATTCTCTCATTATCCTCAGCCAGTTCCCCGCCCCGCTCCAACGCGGTCTTTATGATCTCCAGCAGAAACACCTGCTCCCGCCCGGACTCATAGGCATACCCGTAGCTGACTGCAATCTCATATAAACTCTTCAGGATAACGCCTGTAAACAGCGGAATATCCGGTATTCCGATCCCGAAGACTCCGGTGCCGATCCCCTCAACGCCGGAGATCAGCAGGTTCTTCGCCTTCGTTGCGCCTGCCTGCCTCGAAAACGCTTTTAAATTCTTCCTGCTTTCCTTCAGTTCCGCCGCATAAGCATTCAGTTTCTGCCGGTACTCTCCGTCTTCCTTCCGGTAAGTCTTCTCAATCACCGTACCGCCCTTTTCAAAAACCAGCTGAAACGCCTTATAAAATGCAGCATCCAGTGTTCCCTTTAACTGATCCGGCACAACCTGGTCCAGCTTCTGATTGATGGGCGACGGCCCCTTTTCCTTCTGCCGTTCCACGAAACGGGCCTCGCTCCTTTCAAGCGCAGCCCATTCCTTTTCCAGCGCCGTCCTCTTTTTCCCCGGCCGCTTTCCCGGAAACTCCATGTTTAATACACCTCGCTTCCGAACGGCATCAGTGCCAGCTTCGCCAGTTTGAACTGCTGAAGCCCGAAAGGAATTCCAATCACCGTAATGCACAGCACCACCCCGATGAGCGCCGATTCGATTGCCAGGGGCAGACCTGATACGATGAGCCAGATTAAATTCAAAAGAAATGACCCGGCTCCGCCGCCGTACCGGACCTCCTTTCCAAACGGAAAGAAACTGAGCGCGGCAAATTTAAAGCACTGCATCCCCACCGGAATGCCAATGATCGTAATACACCACAGGCAGCCGGTAAGCGTCCAGCTCAGTCCGCTTAAAAAGCCGCCGAATATAAACCAGAGTAAATTTCCAAGACAACCCATTCTTATCCCTCATTTCATGACTGATCATTCTGTTACTGGTCACTCTATTACACTGTACCATCCCGCCGCACACTCCGCAATCCCCGGACAACAGCTTTTAGAAAAAAATAAGGGTTCGCTAAGAATTCTCTTCGTTTTCCTCACCTGACCATACGAAATACCACTCCATACAGAGTTCATGCCAGGCGGCAGCCGCTTCCTCATACTGGCGGCAGAGTTCTGCATAAGCCGGTTCCATTTCCCACTGACCACCGGTCCAGAAATCTTCCGATTCCATCCACTCCTGCTTCATCGACACCATCGACGCATACAGCTCTCCCGCCCTCTCTCCGGCCGGAATCATTGTTTCTGATACCAGACGGAGCCGCCAGTCGATGTATGCCTCTTCTGCAGATATTTCCTTAAGCCTGTGGCGTTCCGCCTTTGGAACCGCCCTCATTCCGGCGATCAGCGCCTGTTCCTCCGCCTTCACCTGAGCCGCCAGGCCGCCTTCTCCCTCCGATTTCCGTTTTCTCTCCAGGTAATGCCCATATCCAAAGGGATAATACATCACCGAATGATTTTCAAAGATCAGAAGCGCGTCCGCCACCTCGCTTAAAAAATACCGGTCGTGAGAGACGAACAGCAGTGTCCCTGTATATGCGCGGAATGCGGATTCCAGCGTCTCCTTCGCCTGGATATCCATGTGATTCGTCGGCTCATCCAGAACCAGAAAATTGGGTCTGCTCTGCAAAAGTTCCGCAAGCACAAGCCTCGCCTTCTCCCCTCCCGAGAGAGAGGAAACCGATTTCTGCGCTTCACGCCCTCCAAACAGATACGCCCCCAGAATGCTGCGCGCCTCCTTTTCCGTCAGGGACGGGAATAAGTCATGAAAATGATCCGCCACCGTTTTTTCAGATGTCACCTGAGCTGAGAGCTGGTCAAAATACCCCATGGTTATGTTGACTCCAATCGCCATTTCGCCGTCCAGCGGCGGAAGGAAGCCTGCAACCGTCTTTAAAAATGTCGTTTTTCCCGAGCCGTTTGGCCCCAGGATACCGATTTTCTGCCCACGCCGGATTCGCAAGGTGATCTCCAGCAGCGCACGGTCATACCCTACTTTCAAATGTTCCGATTCAAACACCCATTTACTGCCGGTAATGAGCGGCGTCAGTTCCCCGGTAAATATATGGATCTCATCTTCCTCCGGCTTTTCCACCCGGTTCATCCGTTCCATGGCTTTCTTCTTCGCTCTGGCAAACGAAGCCTTGGACGGCTTGTGCTTAAACCGTTCCACCACGGAATTCAGCCGCTCCAGTTCCTCTTTCTGGCTTTCATACGCCTTTTTCTGAAGCCTTATGCGTTTCAGTTTCTGCTCCCTGTATGCAGAATAATTGCCCGCGTAGCGGGTAAGCTTCCCTCCCGCCAGCTCATAGATCACATCAGCCGTCCGGTCTAAAAAGAAGCGGTCATGGGATACCATTACCACTGCCTTGTCATACTGCCTCAAATACTCCTCCAGCCACTGTACCGTTTCTAAATCCAAATGATTCGTCGGCTCATCGAGCAGCAGAATATCCGGTTTTTCCAGAAGAAGCCTGATCAGTGCGATCTTCGTCTGCTCTCCTCCCGAAAAGGAAGACACTTTCTTTTTCTTATCTTCCTTCGAAAATCCAAAACCGGTAAACAGGATATCATACTCCCGCTCGTACTCGAACCGCTCCCTGTCCCATTCCGAAAAAACGGCGGAACCGTTTTGGCCCGTTCCCGCTCTTTTCGGACACCCTTTTAAGATTTCTTCCTCCACCGTCTCTGATGGATCATCAAAGGGCTGCTGCCTCATCATGCCGACAGTAAGCTTCCTGGATGTCATGATTCCCGGGCCGTTCCGCTTATCGTCCCGGTCCAGGGTCAGCTCGCCTGCCAAAAGTCTTAAGAGTGTCGTCTTCCCCGCTCCATTCTTCCCGGCAACCGCAATTTTTTCCGTTCCCCGTATTTCAAAATTAATATGAGACAGAATCGGCACTCCGCCGGCACTCACCGTCCCATCTGTTATCTGGTATAACATAGCGTTCCCTTTTTCCATTTTATTATTTACGCAGGCAGCGAGTCAGGCGGACATGCTTAACGATCCGTCTGGCGGCTGCGTTTCTGCCTCTTCATCTTACCACACCAGCTCCCCGGGCGCCATCTCTATTTAAAACCGTTCCTTTTCTCTTACACAAAATCGGAGCCCGGAAGAATCAGTGATTCCTCCAAAGCTCCGATTTTTTGACTTTTTGCTTTTACTCATTGTCCCTGCGGTCAATGACAGCCGTGGCTTCCATGGTTCCCATGATTTCTGTGGTGTCCACTCCGGCTTCCGCTTTCCGTGCCGCAGGTTTCACTGTGATAGGAACACGTTCCATCCTGGCAGGTTCCGCGATAGATTACTCCATCGTGCTCATGGCAGGCCGCTGTCTCACAGCCTTCCACGGCACACGCCTCATACCGGTCGCAGGCGCGTGTCGATGCCAGCGCCGGAAACGCCATACTTAATACAACAGCAGATGCAATGATTCCGGTTATTATCTTTTTCATAAAATCATTTCCTCATTTCATTTTTATTCTCGCTTAAAGAATACGAAGGATCTCCGGCAAACCATAGGGTCTGAAAAAAATTTTATTGATTTACACCAGCTGGAAAAAGCTGTACAATGGCAGGGAACAGGAGGTGGAACCGTGGATGACATTGAAAACCGTATAAAAAAAGCACAGGCAGACTCTTCTGAACTCGAGCTGCTCATAAGCGACTATCTGCCTCTCTTAAAAAAACAGGCCGGCGCGGCCGCCTCCGGAATCCTGGAATACGAGGACCGGCTCAGCCTCGCCATGCTGACGTTTATCAGCTGTGTTCGCCAGTATACGGAAAAGAGAGGCAGCTTCATCTCATTTTTCTCGGTCTGCTTCCATAACCGGATCACGGATGAGATTCGCAGGCAGAACCTGTATTTAAAGAACGTTCAAACGCTTACTCCCGACTCGGCCGAACTGGAAACCGCGGCCGGTAAAGCTTCATTGAATGCCTACGACAGGGAACAGGAACGTCTCTCCCTCTGTGAAGAGATCGACCGCCTTTCCGAAGCCATCGGCGTTTACGGCGTCGCCTGGAAGGATCTTCCCCGCATTTGCCCGAAGCAGCCGCGCGCCAAAGCCACGTGCCGTCAGGCGGCCGCTGCCGTACTCCTGAACCCGGAATTTCACGCCATGTTTTTCGGCCAGAAGAAGCTCCCGCAGGCACAGCTTGCCTCCGCACTCTTTCTTTCTCCGAAAACCCTGGAAAAGCACCGAAAATACATTGTAACTCTGATCATCCTCTTATCCGGAGACTATCCCGGAATCAGAGCATTTCTTCCACAATACAGGGAGGTGATACCGATTGAAGACTGGAATTGTCATTGAAATAACAGGGAAAGACGCTATTGTAATGAAAAACGGAGGAGAATTCATCACACTCCCGGCGAAGGAAGGCTGGAAAAAGGGAGATATCATCCCTGTAAACAGGAGAAAGAAACCGGCTGTCCCTATCCGCCGCTTCCTGGCAGCGGCCGCTGCCTGTCTGTGCCTTGCAGTATCCGGAGGCGGGTACCACTATTACTATGCACAGGCGGCTTTAATCAGCGTGGATGTCAATCCCTCCATCGAACTGTCTGTTAACCGCCAGGACCGGGTTACCTCCACTGCAGCCCTGAATGAAGACGGAAAGGCACTGCTTACGGGAATCCGGCTGACCGGCATGGAATGCGGGGAGGCCGTAAGAGAACTGCTGCAGGCAGAGAGCAGCGGACAATATCCGGCCGATCATAAAAACGTGGTCGTCACCGTTTATTCCGCCAATGAAGACCGGCAGTCCCGGCTGTTAAAAGAAATCCGCGAGACAGCAGATCATGCACTTACCACCCGCGATGCGGACGGCAGCACGGAATACCGGGCTGTGACCTCCGAGGAGGTAAAAGCCGCCCATTCCTGCGGAGTGACCGCCGGCAAATACATTTACTTGCAGAAACTGGAGGAAGCCGACCCTGGGACCGATATTTCCCGGTACAGCCACTGCTCCATCGATGAAATTAAGGATCACATTTCCAATTGTGAAAAACGGCATCAAACGGATTCCACGGAATCAGACAGCGGCGGCAAAGACTGTCACTCCGGTCATGACCATAAAAACAGATAGGCCCGCTTGTCCTTACAGGGAATCGTGCGTCCGGGCTCTCGCCCTTCTGTCCCGAACCGACTGAATCACCGGTACCAGGAACATGGCGATAATGCCCCCTGCAAATCCATTGTTATAGAGGTTCATTCCTCCATATACGATTCCCACATTCAGCGCCACGGATGCGTGCAGAAATCCGGCCAGTACACCGGCCACCACACCGAACTCCCCCGCGATGGGTGCCAGAGTCGTAGAGAGCAGAAGGGCCAGCATGGCACTGGGATCAGATATATTCCACGTTTTCACAAAACTTCCCAGAATCACGCCTGCCATAACCGGCAGTATATTCCTCAGATGCTTTCCTGTGGCGCTGAACCCGACGATTGTGAAGATTCCGCCGATGGTGGGACCGTTTAAATCTCCGCCGGCCAGCAGTACAATCAGAGTGGAGGCGATTCCATTGACTCCCATATTAAACAGAGTCGGCGCAAATCCCTCACTTTTCACGTAATCGGTACCGCTTAACCCGTACGTCTTCCATATTTCCATATACCGCTTCCAGACCGACTCCGCGATAAGGCAGGAAAACAGAATCATACCGCCAAACAGCCCGAGCAGCAGTCTGGCGAAGAGCACGTCATTTCCCGTAGACCATATCAGACGGGCTTCCGTCTGCAGTCCGAAGGATTTCATCAGAGAGACGATAACCGTCGCTATAATCCCCGAGGCAAACCCCACATTATACAGGGAGTAGCCCTTATGGGAGTAATGGGTATGTGTGGACAGCGGCGGCAGCACGAATCCGATGATCATGCCCACAAGAATGCTGAACGGCAGTCTTACTGCCAGAGGCAGATGTCCCACCGTCATAAGCTGGGTAATAATCGGCGACAGACTGGTTCCATAGAAGCCGACATAGATATACCGTGTGACCGAGGTCTTGTGATAAAAAGCATAGAGACAGACGCCCATCATAATCGACCAGATATTTAAGATATTCTTTCCGAACAGAGAAAAACCGAACATAAGAAAGCAGGAAGTAATCGTATGCCCGCTCATGTCCATCCCCAGGAAATAGACAATTGCAATGGAAATCAGAGCCAGCACACCGGCATTGATAAAAGCGGCCCCAATTCCCCCAATTGCAATATAATCCGTAATCAGGAAATCCGGCTCCCTGATAATGGTAACAATTCCTCTCCATACTTCATCTGCCGGCTGAAGAATCAGCCCCGCAGCCATAAAATAAACCGGCACCAGGGCAAGAATCAGAAACTTTGTCCGTCTGGACAAAGGTCCATGATTTCTGAACTTGTGTAATAATTGTCCTGTCATGTCGTTTCCTTCCCATATTGTATTCTGTTGATACCGGATTATTTTATCATACTATTTTATCCATGAAAAGCGTTAAAAAAACAACGATATCCTCAGCGGCTCCGTTCCCTGATCACCTTCGTCATCTGTATGATCACAGTCGGAATCACCGCCAGCAGATAGACGAGTCCAATCTGGCCGCCAGTCAGAGCCGTGACGGAAAACAGTTTTTCCAGGAATGGCACAAACATTACAAGGCTTAAGAGTACGACGCCTGCCAGAAATGCACCAAGGCTGTACCAGTTGCCGGAAAATCCAATTCTGAAGATCGAATGGCTGCTTCTGCAGTTAAATCCATGGAACAGACGCGCCAGTGTCAGCGTACAGAATGCCATGGTACTGGCAACCGCAGCGCCGCCCTGATTCAGCCCCAGATGGAAGGCCGTCATGGTACAGACAGCGATAAGACCGCCCTGCAGGAACAGCTTCATCATAAATTCCTTTGTCAAAATCCCCTCTTTCGGATCTCTCGGCTTCTGAGACAGCAAATCCTTATCCGCCGGTTCCATACCGATGGCAATGGCCGGAAGCGAGTCCGTCAGAAGGTTGATAAACAGCAGATGGACCGGCGCAAACGGCACAGGGAGCGCCATGATGGAAGTATAAAGCACCGAGATAATTCCTGCCGTATTTCCCGACAGTAAAAACTGTATCGCATTTTTAATATTCCGGTATACGTTACGCCCATTCGCCACGGCCTTGATGATGGTGGCAAAGTTATCGTCCGCCAGGATCATGGATGCCGCATCCTTGGACACCTCGGTCCCCGTAATTCCCATGGCTACGCCGATGTCTGCCTTCTTGAGGGCCGGTGCGTCATTAACACCGTCGCCCGTCATGGAAACAATGCTGCCTCTTCTCTGCCAGGCATCGACAATCCGGATCTTATTTTCCGGCGATACCCTGGCATAAACAGAGATCTTCGTAATCTTTTCATCCAGCTCCTGATCGCTCATACCATCCAGCTCGGCTCCTGTAACCGCCAGATCGCCCTCTGAAAAGATGCCGATCTGTTTCGCAATAGCCGTCGCCGTGATCTTATGGTCTCCTGTAATCATAACCGGGCGGATTCCGGCCCGCCTGGCATCCGATACGGCCTCTTTCGATTCCACCCTCGGCGGATCCACCATGGATACCAGCCCCAGAAAGGTAAAACCGTTCTCTGTTTTCAGGGACAGCACATGGCCGTCCTCCACTTCTTTATAAGCAAATGCCAGAACACGCAGACCATTCCGGGAAAATTCCATATTCTGACGGTTAATTTCCTCCCTGTCTGCCTCCGTAAACGCCCGGATTCCCTCGGAGGTACGGATATGGGTTGTCCGGTCTAACAGGACATCAACCGCACCCTTCGTCAAAATAGTAGGCACACCGTGGAGTTCATATTTGGTGCTCATAAGCTTTCGGTCGGAGTCAAACGGAATCTCCTCCAGCCGGAGCATCATCGTCCGCAGCACATCGTCACTTACGCTGACCTTTCTGGCCATCTCCAGGAGCGCATATTCGGTGGGATCACCAATACCCTTTCCGTCCACGATGGCAGAATCATTCGTCAGGATCGAATCGTATAAGATATAGCGGTGAAGCTGTTCATGCAGATCCAGTTCTTCCGGGCGGAAGATTCTGCCGTCTGTGTAAATCTCCTGGACGGTCATCTTATTCTGGGTCAGGGTTCCTGTCTTATCAGAACAGATCACAGAGACGCAGCCCAGACTCTCCACCGCCTTCAGTTCCTTGATAATCGCGTTTTCCCTGGCCATCTTCTGGGTTCCCATGGCCTGCACGATGGTGACGATGGAACTGAGCGCCTCCGGAATCGCAGCCACAGCCAGCGCCACGGCAAACATCAGCGAGTCCAGAACCGGCATCTTCCGATACAGGCTTAAAGCAAACACAATGGCGCAGATGACCATGATAACAGCCGCCAGGCGTCCTGAAAACTGATCCAGACTCACCTGAAGGGGCGTCTTTTTCTCCTTTGTGGCATTCATCAGACTCGCGATCTTACCGATCTCCGTATCCATTCCCGTTCCGGTCACCACCACCATGGCTCTTCCGTAGGTGACAAGGCTTCCGGAATATACCATGTTGGTCCGGTCCGCCAGAGGCATCTCGCCGTCAATCGTCCCCTCCTCCTTATCCACGTTGGTGGATTCTCCTGTCAGGGAGCTCTCATTCACCTGAAGCGAATAGTTGTTTAAAATTCTTCCATCCGCCGCCACCATGTCTCCGGCCTCCAGAAGGAGAATATCGCCGGGAACCACGTTGGCCGACGGAATCTGGATCTTCTGACCGCCGCGGATCACCTTCGCACTGGGGGAAGACAGACTCTTTAAGCTTTCCAGAGATTTCTTTGCCTTTTCATGCTGAACAGTCCCTAAAACCGCGTTCAGAATGATGACGGCCACAATGACAATCGTACTCTCCACATTCCCTGAAAACATGGAAATGACGGCCGCTGCAATTAAAATGACAACGAGAAGGTCACAGAACTGCTCCGCGAATACCGCAAGCACGCTCTTCTTTTTTCCCTCCTTCAACACATTTTCGCCCTTTTCGAAAAGGAGCTGTTCCGCCTGACCGGCTGTAAGTCCTTCCTTCGTTACATTGAGTTCCTTTAATATTTCCTGTTCGTCTTTCTGATACCAATCCTTCAAATTTTCCTCCATTCTGCCGTTTTTCGAAAAAACGGCCGCGCATCAGACTTAAGCTGAATCGTGCTTCCGGAATGATGTTCCGCACCATCGTCTCTTATGAAACAAAAAAGACTTTTAATGTACCTATTATAAGAAATGACCCATTTCTCAAAATAAATACATTAAAAGTCTGGTAACCAACGTCTGGTATGCATCACCAGACTGTTTTCACAGCCAGGATGTTGATGATGCACTGAAACTACTCCCTCTTAATGAATCTGATTCAGCAGATGCTTCCTATTCAATTTGTGATTAGTAGTATATCCGGTTTGATGGGGGGTGTCAAGGTATTTTTGACATTTTTTCTCATCAAATGCGATCTTCACAACTTCTTAATCTCACTCCATGCCCGGAAATTCTTGTTGAGACCGTTAAATATGGAGCCTTCCTTCCAGTCCCTCATAATCCACCGTGACCGTCCTGCCATCCTTCATCTCCAGAACAATGGGACCGTATGCCCCGCATTTTTCTTTATCCGCATAGGAGATGCTCCGGATCGGGAAAAGGTCCTCGTCCCGCCACTCTTCCTGGCTTTTCTTTGTCAGAATCACGCTGATCATCGCATACGGAAGGTATTCATAGTATTTCCTCCTGCGGCTGACGCCATACATAATACAGCTCTGCTTCGTCACAGCGCTCACGCCCTGTCTCGACATGATTTCAATATCATCGAAGCCGCCGTAGATGACCATCGCCATCTGTCCCTCGGAAGACTTCAAAAGGATTGCCTTGGCCCCCGTCACCTGATCCGTGCGGATTCTCACGTCCACACCCGAGCGGTCCACGTCCGGCATTCCATAGGACCCCAGTGTCAGGGTATATGGCTTATCCGGAATTCTGGTCCTGTCCACGCGCACGATGCCGTCCGCCACCGGGAAATCGGCCAGATCGATCGACGCCTGGTTCTGGAAGGTAAATTCAAATTCAAAGTATTCCTTCCGGTAGAGCACTCCGTCCTTCACACCGCCGTACATCAGGATATTCGGGATCAGGCTCTTCGGTCTGCCGTCATAGGTCACACTGTACTGCATGGCCTCAATCCCCTTAAAATCGAAGTCCTCCCATAGAAACTGGCTGTTAAAGGACAGTCTGGAATAGGTATTGAGGGAGGGATTATCTTTCTTCATCAGGACCTTTGCCGTCCTGAATTCTGTAATTCCCGTATCTTTGTGGTTATCCACCACGATCCCCGGACCATCGAGCACCGTAGTCCTTACTTCCCTTTCCTTCATCTCCTCCCAGACCCCGTTTCTCTCCGTATCGGTCCAGAACGGATGATCTTCCGAAAGGGCGAGACAGACAAATGCGTTGGCAATCCAGAATGGGCTGGCCGCGCAGCTGTAGGTCTGAATTAACGGCTGAAACGGTCCGTAGAAGCCAAGGCACGGCACTCCCTCATAGAAACACTCTTCCCGGGTCGCAAACTGGAGTACGGCACCTGAGGCGATTCTTCTGGCCAGCCCCGGGTCCGCAGCCGGATTCTTTAACAGAAAATTAGCCGCCAGCGGAGCGGATGCCGCGCTTCTGTAGATACCGCTTCTCCCCCACATGGTCACATGGCCCTCTTCATCGAACATGCGATGGAATGTCTCCACCAGACGGTTGGAGTATTCTTCGATCTTCGCGGCCATGTACGGCTCCTTTTCATAGCCGTACCACTGGTTCCAGAGAGGTCCGTACACATGGAAGGCCCAGGGGCAGTAGTAATCAAACAAATGCCCGTCGCGGTACCAGCCGTCCCCTGCGTAATAGGAGAGAATGGCGGCCGCGTGATCCCGCATCATCCCATGATCCACCGGGTATCCCTCCCGGTCCAGAAAGGCCAGAATCAGCATATTAAACAGGCGCCAGTTGTGGTGGCCCGTATAGGAATGGCCAAAATTCGACAGGTAATCTGCAATGCGGTCCCGCTCCTCCTTCGCATAATTCTCCCAGATCACCTCCCGGCACATGGACAGGCCGATAACAAGAGAAGCACACTCACACGTGTGCTGAAACGCCATCTCCCCTTCCTGCGCCTCCGGAAATATCTCCTCCACCCGAAGCAGATAATTGGGCGTCCCGGGTGTGACGGAGAGCAGGATCTGTTTTGAATAATACTCCTTAAGAGAGTAGCCTCCCGCAGCTGCCTCCGGCTCATTATGAAGCAGCGGTGCCGCAATCAGAAAGCTCCTGGCAAGTCCCTCAAACCGCTCCGCCGCAATTCTCCATTTCGGCCCATCCGGCTGTGGATAGCTGACCTTTGTCTCATGGCGTCCGACTACGATCGGATCCTCGATCTTCTCCACATGCTCAAAAATTCCTTCCAGAAAAAAATGGCTGATACTGATCCAGTGTTCTCTTGTCATTCCCGTATAGGGACTCCGTTTCTCATCCGGATTTTCTACTGTAAACTTCATCGTAATTCCCCTCTCCCGCCTCTCAGCTGTTTTCTTTTTTGTATACGCAGACACCACCCACGTATACTGCCAGTATGGCCGTGTCTTTTATCCTGTCCGGCGCGCACGTTCTGATGTCCTGTTCCAGCACAGCGAAGTCCGCCAGCTTTCCCACAGACAGCGTTCCCTTCTCGTCTTCTTCAAAGCTGGCCTCCGCTCCCATGGCGGTATAGGTGGTAATAGCCTCTTCCACCGTAAGGGCCTGCTCCTTCAGAAAGGTTTTCGTCCCATCCAGGGTGGAACGGGTCACTGCACACTGAATTCCTGCCATAACATCGGGTCTCTCCACCGGACAGTCCGATCCGTTGGACACAGAGACTCCCATAGACAGCAGTGTTTTAAACTGATACGTCTCTCCTGCCCGCTCTGCTCCGATCCGCGCCTCCACAATATGATTGTCATAATCGAGAAAAATGGACTGAATGTACGCGTGCAGCTTCAGCCTCCGGAATTCCTCCAACAGCCTGGCGGTCGTAATCTGGCAGTGAACAATTCCATGACGCCTGTCCCTTCGGTCCGGATTTTCCTCCATAGCCCTCTCATACGCCCTCACCGTCATCTCCATGGCGCCGTCTCCGATGGCGTGAACGGCGATCTCCATGCCGGCTCCATCGGCCAGAACAATCATCTTCTCCAGTTCCTCCTGGCTGTAGATCGCGATCCCTCTCTCACCCGGACGCTCTGCATCCTCGTACGGCTGTCCCAGAAAAGCAGTTCTCGCCCCCAGGGATCCGTCTGCCAGAAGCTTTAACGGCCCGATTTTAAAATACCCGCTTCCCTGGCCCGTGCGGTAACCACACGACAGGAATTCCTCCAGCAGTTGCTCAGTCGGAAGCAGGCACTGTTCATAGACCCGTACCGTCATCGCGCCCTCCCGCTCCAGCTCCCGGTACGCCTCCAGCACCGTCTCATAAGGGATGCCGGGAAATGCGGCCAGGTCATCGGTCTGGCACGACGTCACACCGCGGCTGTTTAAATCCTTCATGGCCAGGCGCAGATACTCTTTTAATTCCCTTTTACCGGGCTTAGTGACAGCTCCCAGAATCAGGTCCACACCAAATTCCCGGAATATTCCGATGGGATTCCCAGCCTCATCAGTGTCAAAACAGCCGCCTTCCGGCTGGGGTGTCAGCCTCGTGATCCCAGCCGCCTCCATAGCCTTCGTATTGGCACAGGCGATATGGCCGCAGGCGCGGATAACCAGAACGGGATGCTCTGTGGAAACCCGGTCTAAATCGCTGCAGTCCGGAAATCGCTTCTCATCCTGAAAGTAATCGTGGTTCCAGCCCCGGCCTACGATCCACGTGCCGGGGGACGGCTTTTCCTCCAGGAGATAACCGGACAGGGCCAGACACATGGCTTCCAGCGAGGTGGTGGCCTGCGTTAGATCCACCAGCTTCAGCGTGTGGCCGTAATTTAACAGATGCATGTGGGAATCATTAAACCCCGGAACTACAAACTGCCCCTCCAGATCGTGGAAGACGGTATCCTCCGAATGGTTCACGTCTCTCAGACTCCCCACCGCAGCAATCCGGCCATCCTCAACGGCCATCGCCTCCGCGTCCAGACCGGTTCCCGTATCGATAACTCCATTATAATAGATTTCCCTCATTTTTAATATACCTCTCTGAAAAAACAGGCAGCAAAACCGGATGTACTCCGTTTCTGCCGCCTGTCAGTTTTTATTTAGGAATTCCTTCTGTCGGAATCTCTTCTGTCAGAATCTCTTCTTCCGCCGTCACGTCTGCCGGAATCTCTTCTTCCGCCGTCTCTTCTGTCGGAATCTCTTCTTCCGCTGTCAAGCGTTGATACATCCACATTGGGATCCATATCGCCCGGCTTCATGCTTAAGTTGATTCTGCCCATCTTATCTACTTCAAGTACCCTTACAGTCACCTCGTCGCCGATATTTACCGCATCTTCCACTTTCTCAACGCGCTTATCTGACAATTTGGAAATGTGAACCATACCGTCCTTGTTCGGCGCCAGTTCCACAAATGCGCCGAAGTTCATGATTCTGACAACCTTGCCCTTCATGACAGCGCCCGGTTCGATGTCTGTCACGATGCTCTTAATGATCTCAATCGCACGTGCAATCATGTCTTTATCGGTTCCGCATACGGATACGCTTCCATCATCGGAGATGTCGATCTTTACGCCGGTCTCTTCGATAATCTTGTTGATTACCTTGCCCTGCTTGCCGACAACATCACCGATCTTCTGAGGATCAATCGTGATCTGCTCGATCTTCGGAGCATATTTTCCAACTTCCTTACGCGGCTCTGCAATCGCTTTTGCCATAACCTCGTCCAGGATGTAGATTCTTGCTTCTCTCGTTCTTCTGATGGCTTCCTCGATAATCGGTCTTGTCAGGCCGTGAATCTTGATATCCATCTGAATCGCTGTGATACCCTTGTGAGTACCGCCTACCTTGAAGTCCATGTCTCCGAAGAAATCTTCCAGTCCCTGGATATCGGTTAAAACGATGTAATCATCGTCAGTATCTCCGGTTACGAGACCGCAGGAAATTCCTGCTACCGCGGATTTGATCGGAACACCGGCCGCCATTAACGACATGGAGGAGGAACAGATGCTCGCCTGAGAGGTGGAGCCGTTGGATTCCATGGTCTCCGATACGGTACGGATTGCATATGGGAACTCTTCCTCCGATGGAAGCACCGGAATAAGGGCTCTCTCAGCCAGCGCACCATGGCCGATCTCACGGCGTCCCGGTCCTCTGGATGGCTTTGTCTCACCAACGGAGAAGGACGGGAAATTGTAATGGTGCATATATCTCTTGGAGGTCTCCATATCGTCAATGCCGTCTAATCTCTGGCTCTCAGATAATGGAGCAAGTGTACAGATGTTTAAAATCTGAGTCTGTCCGCGTGTAAACATAGCGGAACCGTGTACTCTCGGAAGCATATCGATCTCGGCCGCCAGAGGACGAATCTGATCGATGGCACGGCCATCCGGACGTTTGTGATCCTTTAAGATCATCTTACGGACAGTCTTCTTCTGATACTGGTAAACAGCTTCTCCCAATACAGCCAGCCACTCTTCCTTATCCGCAAATGCCTCTTCCAGCTTCGCAGTGATGGTTCTGATATTCTCTTCTCTCGTCTGCTTGTCGTCTGTGAAGACGGCTACTTCCATCTCTGCCGGAGGAACAATCTCCTTAATGGCAGCAAATAATTCTTCCGGAACAGCACAGCTGATATAGGAATGCTTCGGTTTGCCGCACTCGGCTACGATGGTATCGATAAATTTGATTACTTCCTGGTTTACGGAATGTGCCTTGAAGATCGCTTCGATCATGATATCTTCCGGAACTTCATTGGCTCCTGCCTCGATCATGATTACTTTTTCCCTGGTGGAAGCGACGGTTAACGCCATGTCGGACTCCTGCTTCTGAGCCTGGGTCGGGTTCACAACCAGTTCTCCGTCAACCATACCGATCTGGGTCGTCGCACATGGACCATCAAACGGAATGTCGGAAATACAGGTCGCAATCGCGGAGCCTAACATCGCGGTCAGTTCAGGACTGCAGTCCTGGTCTACGGACATGACGATGTTGTCCAGGGTCACGTCGTTGCGGTAATCCTTCGGGAATAATGGTCTCATCGGACGGTCAATAACACGGGAAGTCAGAATTGCGTTCTCCGAAGCCTTTCCTTCTCTCTTGTTGAAGCCGCCCGGAATCTTTCCTACCGCGTATAATTTTTCTTCGTACTCTACGCTTAATGGGAAGAAATCGATGCCTTCTCTTGGTTTGTCAGAGGCTGTCGCCGTAGATAATACGACAGTATCTCCATAATGCATTAATGCAGCGCCGCTGGCCTGCTTTGCAACTCTGCCGACTTCGACCGTTAAGGTGCGGCCGGCAAGTTCCATGCTGTAACTCTTGAACATGTTTGAATCTCCTTGTTGTTATAATATTTATATTATAAAGCAGAGGAGGCCGAAACTACTGATCTGCGCGCAAGCTTGACAGTTTGATTGTTAGCTTGCTTGTGTGACCCGCTGCTCCGCAGTGCACCTCGGTTCCGCTGCGCTTCACCTCGGTCGCGGGCTTCGCCCTATGAAAAAAGTCAAAATAAAATTTACTTATGTGCCAGCACAACGTAAATTTTTTTTTGCCTTTTTTCGCACTGCTCATGGCTTGCGCGTACATCAGCGGTCTCGGATTTTCCCTCCGCTTTTAATACTCTTTTTGTTATTATGTCTTTCTTTTCATTTCTCTAATAATAGACAGATAGGGTGGAGAAGTTTCTCCACCCTAAATGGTTTTATTTTCTGATTCCTAACTTCTCGATTAACGCACGGTAACCGTCTAAGTTGGTCTTCTTTAAGTAGTCAAGAAGTCCTCTTCTCTGTCCAACCATCATTAAAAGTCCTCTTCTGGAGTGATGATCTTTCGGATTCTTCTGAAGGTGATCAGTTAATTCTGTGATTCTCGCTGTTAAAATAGCGATCTGTACTTCCGGTGAACCTGTGTCTCCGGCTTTTCTGCCGTATTCTTCGATAATTGCTGCTTTCTTTTCCTTTGAAATCATGATGATTTCCTCCTTTAATTTTTCATTCCCACCATATACCAGGCGCTGGTTGGAGTATCCAAAGCGCTGAGCACTGGCGCATTTTCATACCGATCTAGTTTACCATAAGCTGTCCTCTGTTGTCAATGATTTTTTCCTCAGATTCCCGCCCTGGTTTTATTTTTTTCATGCTCCGATACCTGGCCGGTGCATTCCCAGTCGCTTTTTGAAAATGCCGGCAAAAGGAGGAGGAATCGTGGTATCCGCAGGAATAAGCGATCTCGGTAATCCGGTATTCCGTCTGCACCAGCATCTCCTTCGCTTCCTCCAGGCGGTAGCGGCTCAAATACTGCTTCGGCGACACCCCCGCCTGGTGCATGAAAATACGATAGAGATACGTCCTGTCAATCCCTACGTAACCGGCAATCTCACTGATCTGTATGGGATAGCTGTAATTATGACGGATAAATGCAACGGCCCTCTTAAAATAGCCTTCCTCATCCACAGGTACGCCGCCCTTTCCCGATCTTAAAAGGCAGGCCATAATTAAATAGAAGTATCCCAGAACTCTCTCCCGGTTTTCCTCTGCGCTTCCAAAGGCGCCGAGAAGTCCTTCAAACCAGCCGGAAACCGCGGTGATCTCACCCATGGCGCATACAGGAAGGCTGTGGTCCGGATAATACCGTTCCAACAGCGCTTCCGCCCCGTCGCCGTCAAACGCAATCCACGCATAACTCCATGGCTCCTCAAAATCCGCCTGATAGTACGTCACCTCTCCCGGTCTGATCAGAAACGCTTCCCCTTCCTTTATCTCATACTGCCCATACCCGGTCCTGTAAATTCCTTTTCCCTTCAGCACAAAATGAATCAGCTGGTGAGACCTCACTGCCGGACCAAAGAAATGGCCCTTCTCGCAGTCCTCCCGGCCGCAATAGTAAACCTTCACCCGATTCCCCTTCTCCTTTCAAGATGCAACAAAATGACAATAAATACGAAACAAATTTTCTATCTTGTTTTCCTGTCTCATTATATACTTTCTTCATAAGCAGCACAACCGAAAAAAAGAAAAAAGGAGAATCATTATGGTAAAAATTACGTTTATGGGCGCCGGCAGCACCGTATTTGCAAGAAATGTCCTGGGAGACTGCATGTGTACCCCCGCGCTGTGCGACGCAGAGATCGCACTGTATGACATCGACGGTGAACGTCTGAACGACTCTTACGTCATCCTGTCCGCGATCAACAAAAATGTCAATCAGGGCCGCGCATCCATCCACACCTATTTAGGCGTGCCCAATCGGAAGGACGCACTTCGTGACGCCGACTTCGTCGTAAATGCCATCCAGGTAGGCGGCTACGATCCCTGCACCATCACAGATTTTGAGATTCCCAAAAAATACGGCTTAAACCAGACCATTGCCGACACGCTGGGAATCGGCGGAATCATGCGGGCACTGCGCACCATTCCCGTACTGGAAGATTTTGCCAGAGATATGGAGGAGGTATGTCCTGACGCCTATTTCTTAAATTACACCAATCCCATGGCCATGCTGACCGGATATATGCAGCGCTATACAAACGTAAAGACCATCGGATTATGCCACAGCGTCCAGACCTGTTCAAAGACCCTGCTAACGGAGCTGGGTATGGAAGATAAGCTGGAGGGCCGCACGGAGCTGATCGCCGGTATCAATCACATGGCCTGGCTTTTAAAGCTGTACGACAAGGAAGGCAATGACCTCTATCCGGAGATCCGCCGCCTGGCCGATCAGAAAAACCGGGAAGAGAAGCATAAAGACATGGTTCGCTTCGAATACATCCGCCATCTGGGCTACTACTGCACTGAATCCAGCGAGCACAACGCCGAGTACAATCCGCTATTCATTAAGAGCAACTATCCGGAGATGATTGAGGACTACCAGATTCCATTGGATGAATATCCCCGCCGCTGCATCAAACAGATCGAAGGCTGGAATCAGGAGAAGGACAGTATTCTGATGGATGGAGCCATCACCCACACCCGCTCTTTAGAATACGCATCCTATATTATGGAAGCAATTGTCACCAATCAGCCCTATAAGATCGGCGGAAATGTGCTCAACCATGGCCTTATCGATAATCTGCCGGCCGAAGCCTGTGTGGAGGTTCCCTGTCTCGTAGACGGAAGCGGAATCACGCCATGCCATGTAGGTGCCCTCCCCACACAGCTGGCCGCCATGAATTTAAGCAATATTTCGGTCCAGCTTCTCACCATCGAGGCAGCCCGCAGCAGGGACCGCCGCACCATCTATCAGGCAGCCATGATGGACCCCCATACCGCCGCCGAGCTTAACATCCCCGATATTATCGCCATGTGCGACGAACTGATCGCCGCCCACGGAGAGTATATGAAGGAATATTAATCCCCTGTCACAGCAAAGGAGCAGCCGCTGCAGATACTTAACGCCGCGGCTGCTCCTTTGTCTCCTGCCGTCATAATCCATTCCCTGTACGGGTTTCGCCGAATCCCTGTTTAATCAAATGAATCGGACCTTCATCATTCATCTTCTTTACAATGGTGGCAATAACCGGAAACGTAAAGATTCCCAGCACACCGATCAGCTGTGCCCCTGCGAAGATACACAACAGGGTAACGATTGGATGGAGTCCCACCTGTTGTCCGATCACTTTTGGTTCGAGAGTCTGTCTGACGATAGTAATTATTACATACAGAATAAAAATCCCCACACCGAGTCCCGTTTTTCCAATGATACAAAGAATAAGCGCCCACGGTATCAGGACAGTTCCGGTTCCCAGTACCGGAAGGATGTCGACCACAGCCACCAGAAACGCCAAAAGCAGAGGCATTGGTATCTTCAGCAGCACAAATCCCAGATACAGTTCCGCAAAGGTAATCGTCATCATAAGCGCATACACCTTAAGAATCTTCCAGATGGTCGTCCTTGCCCCCGCTGCGGTCTCGGCAATCATCTTTCTCCGCTCCTCTTTAAACTGCCGCAGGACAAAATCCCAGATTCTGTCATAATCAATTGTGAAGAAGAAAGACGAAATAATCGTAAATATGGTCTGTACCAGAATCACCGGAAATCCCACAATCCAGGAAGCTCCCCAGCCGATCAGAGTTCCTGACACCGTCATAATTCCGCTCTGCAGGGCATTTTCCAGGCTGGCAGACATCTGACTCAGCCAGTCCTGATATTCAGGGAAACTGACAACGATCCGTTCAAACAGAATTCCCAGCTCCGGCTCTATCACCTCCATATAAAACTGAGGCAGCTTTCCGGCCAGATTTTGAATAAAGGCAACGATATGGCTCGCCGAAAACAATGCCGCCATCACCAGAATCCCGTAAAATACCAGAAGCACCGCAATCGACACCGGCGCTCGCTTTCCTCCCGTTCGTCCGCACAGCTTCCGGATCAGAGGCGACAGCACTGCAGCCACCGTAAGCCCCAGCAGAAACGGAAAAAACATGGGTACCAGCCGTTTCATCACAAAGAGAAAAATCCCTCCCAAAATGACGAAGTAGATCACATTCGTTATAAACCGTTTTCTGCCTTCCATCCTGCGTTCCTGTACTGCCTGTTCCTTACTCTCTTCCATATTTGGCTATCCATCCCTTCCTCATGCATCTTATTATGGTTTTGTCCAATTCATGCACAAAAAGGCACAACCTGCCACAAAAATGCAGGCCGTGCCTTTTTCTTATCATTTTTATCCCTGCGTCGCTTCCGGCGTGGTTCATGGTTTCCTCTGACTGTCCTTTATTTGAGAAGTCTCCGCCCGCCTCTTCATGGAAGTACCGGACTCAGGCCTTCATCTGACGCCATTATAGAAACAGAAAGCCCTCTCGTCAAGCGAACCGGGGGAAGCTTAACGACATCTTTACAGGGATACCAGGGCGTTCTCCGCAAACGCAGTCTTCGCCATCTTTCGTTCCAGCTCCTCCCTCAATACGTCCAGCCGTTTTTCGGCCAGCTTCCCATCCTTTACAACACAGGCGCCTTCCACAAACACCATATCCACATTTGAGGGACCTGCGCTGTAGACCAGAGCAGAGTACGGATCATAGACAGGAAACATATTGGCGGAACGGGTCTCTACAAGAACCAGATCAGCCCGTTTCCCCACTTCAACCGAGCCGGTCATCTGTTCCATATGAAGAGCCTGCGCCCCCATCACCGTAGCCATCTCCACCACCTGCCGCGCCGGAAATGCGCTGCGGTTCTTCGTTTCATTCTTGTGGAAATTGGCGAACAGCTTCATCTGCGTAAACAGATCCAGTGTATTGCCGCTGGCCGGCCCGTCGGTGCCCAGGCCCACCGTAATCCCCAGCTCCCGCATGCGGCTGACCGGAGCCACGCCCTTGGCCGCCTTCGTGTTGGAACCGATGCAGTGGGCTACCGAAGCTTCCCTCGCTGCAAACAGCTGCAGATCCGATTCAGACATATGGATACAGTGGGCCGCCAGCGTCTGTTTTCCCAAAACTCCCAGAGAGTCCAGATAGCCCGCCGGCGTCTGTCCAGACGTCCCCCGGAAATAATCCATCTCATAATCCATTTCTGCTGTATGGAGGCTGAATGGGGCCCCATAAGCATGGTCCAGCTCCCACGCCGCTTTCAGAAGGCCGGAGGAACAGGTCGTCGTCCCGTGGGGCGCCACACACCCGGAAATTCTCGGATGCCCCTGATACTTCTTCATCAGGCTCTCCCCATAGGAAAGCGCTTCATACGGATCTTTAAAATCACAGGCTTCCTGTTCCATAACGGTTTCTCCGGCAATTCCGCGAATCCCCATCTCATCCATGGCCCGGGCCGCCTCAGCTTCGTAATAATACATATCGAAAACGGTGGTGACACCGGCCAGCAACATCTCCGCCGCCGCATATTTCGTGGAAAGATAGACGAGCTCCGCATCCATGGCCCTCTGCTCCATCGGAAGCAGAAATACTCTCAGCCGGTCTTTGCAGTCGTCTCCCAGGCCGCGAAACGGGATCATTCCCATATGCGTGTGAAGGTTCACCATGCCCGGCATGAGAATGCCGCCCTTCCCGTCTATCAGGCGGGGACCGTCTCCTGTTTCATGCTTCCTCACCTCTGCGATCACCGTCTCCAGCGTATCCATCGTTCCCACCGCAGTAATTTTCCCGTCTTTCCACGCGGCAAAGCCGTGTTTTATGACCTCCCGCTGTGTATTCATCGTTACCACAACGACATTTGTAATAATTGTACTCACTGTTCTGCTACCTTTTCTTCCTGTATCTGAAATGACTCTACCAGAGGAACTTCCCTCTGGCTTTTTACATCGAACATTCCCTGATCGCTCAGCTTAAGCTCCGGAGACACCAGAAGGGACAGTGTGGAAATGGACATTATGACATTATGATTCACATACCCCATTCGCTCAATCTCTTCCCTTACGGCCTTTATCTCTGCCGCCAGCTCCGGAAGGCTCTTATCCGACAGGATTCCTCCCACCGGCAGTTCTGCCGCCGCGGTCACTCTGCCGCCGCACGCCGTCACATAGCCGCCCTGCATGTGCACGACCTCATTCTGTGCCAGAACCATGTCCTCCACCGAATTCCCCAGCACCAGCAGATTATGACTGTCATGCGACCACGTAGTCGCCACGGCTCCTTTTTCCTGAAAGCCATGCTCCACAAATCCCCAGGAGACATTTCCATTTTTCCCGTATCGCTCGAAAACAGCCGCCAGACACAGTCCCGCCTCCTGCCAGCAGAGAGTTCCCTCCCGGACAGGAATTCTTCTCTGAACATGTTTCGCCCTGGTACCAAAGGTCTGTATCTGCATCACATTTACCAGTGCTGTCCCGGACAGCGCAGTCCGGTTATCTTTCCAAAAATCAGTAATCGGCAGCACAAAGTCCGATGCCAGCGCCAGCCGGCATTTCACGGAACTGTAAAAGTGGTCTGGAAACCTTCTTTTAAGGCCCCGGTCCGGCCCATCTGGCATCCTACTTTGGCATCGCCTTCCATTTTTGAAAACAGCCTCCGGCACAAAGCTTTTTAAGTCAGGAAGAACTGCGAAATCCGCTATCTTCCCCGGAGCAATGATCCCTCTGTCATCGAGATGCATTCTCCTGGCCGGTGTGAATGTAGCCAAATAAACCGCCTTCTCTGCCGGTATCCCTTTCTCCACGGCCAGTCTGACAATCCGGTTCAAATGGCCTTCCATCAGGCGGTCAGGCATCGTATCATCCGTCACCAGTGCCACATTTTCGTAAAGCTGATGCCGCTTCACAGCTTCCACCACATCCTCTTTCAGAGATTTCTCCTGCAGCTCGAGAAACATCCCCATATCCGCCTTCTCCACCACAGATTCCGCCGTCTGTTCCGTATGATCCGCATCCACGCCCACTCTGACAAATGCCGCCAAATCTCCGCCGGACAGTCCCGGGCAATGTCCTTCTATCCTGATATTTCTGCCGCATTCCCCGCAGATTTTGAGAAATCGCTTACTCTTCGTATCCTCTTTGGCCGTCAGATCCTTAAAGTTCATCACTTCTCCCAGACAAACCACACGCTCATCCTGCAGTAGCTTCCGAAGCTCCTCTTCCTCAAGCTCCGCCCCCGAAGTCTCCATCTCCGTTCTGGTAGCAGGCACGCTGGACGGAATTCCATAAAAAATATCCAGTTCCGTCTCCTGTTCCATAAAGCTTAAGATCCCCTCCAGCCCAAACACATTGGCAATCTCATGAGGATCCGCCACTGCCGTAGTGACCCCGAAAGGTATCACTGCCCGCGAAAATTCCTCCGGATACGTCATCGAGCTTTCCACATGCATATGAATATCCACCAGCCCGGGAATCACAAACTTTCCAGTCCCATCAAAGACCGACTCTGCTTCCCATTCCCCGCGCCGTGCTCCCACCCGCAGCTTCGAATCTCCCACAAAGTCAGAAACAGGAGAAACGTCAAAAAACTTTCCTCCTGTCACTGCAATATCCATTCGTTCAAAGCACTGCCTGAAAGTCCGATAAACCCAGGCATTCTCTATCACCAGATCCACTTTCACAACCACAACACCTCCGTCATTCCCGTTAGCCAAAGTTCTCCAATTATCCCGTTTTTGCTCCTCAGCCCACTTTTTACTTTTCCTCGATTTCTCCGCAGTTCCACTATCTACCCACCAATCCCCTTCATTCATAAATTTGTAGGCCAGCCTGCCCCAGCGGACTTTTCACAGCCTCGCTGGAAAACGAGCGCGGGAGACGCGGGCAGGGAACGCGCTCGTTTTCCTCACCCCCTCCGCAAAGTCTGCGTCCCCTTGCCATCACCCCAAATTTGCAAATCAAGAATTAATAATCCTGTTCCACTGATCAATCCACTCTCCCAGGATCGGATTCACAAACGAATAATCAATCACTTTCGCGTTCTCCGCCGCATCTCCATACGTCATATTGGCGGATTCTTCCTCTGTAAATGCCACCTGGTTATTTGTAGGCGCTTCATTCAGCGCTTTTCCTGTCTTTGTCTGAAGTTCCCGGCTCAGTCTGTAATTAATGTACTCATAAGCTAGTTCCTTATTTTTAGAGTTCTTCGTAATGCTGATCGTATTAAAGTTGGCGTATGTCACGTCAGGAGTCACGTAGACAAGGGACGGATCCGCCGCCTGAATTGTCGGAACGCCAAAATCACCGACAATCGCAGCCTCTATTTCCCCGGAGGTAAACATATTAATCAGGTCCGAAGACTTCGCATACGTCTTCACGATATTCGGTTTCAGTTCCTTAAGCGCTTCAAATGCCGCCGCTCCCTGATCGGCGGTCACATCCGCCCCCTTGTAATCACTCGCCATATACACCATAGCCGGTCCGAAGGTGGTGGTGATATCCGGAATTGCGATCCGACCTTCCAGCCTCGCATCCCAAAGGTCATCGAAACTCTTAATCTCAAATCCCACAGCCTCCGGATCGTACATGATACCGATACTGTTAATGGTATAAGCGACACCCTGTCCCGCTTCCGCCATCGTCTTCGCAGCGCCGATCAGATACTGGCTGTTTTCAATTTTGCTTAAGTCGATCGGCTCGAATAAGCCTTCCTCGATCCCCTTCGCCGTCATGGCCTGGGACAGCTCGATCACATCAATGACCGTTTCCGAGTCTGCCGACAATTTTGTATAACGTTCGTTGGTACTGCCTGTCTCCGTCACAATTTTACATCCAAACTCATCCTCAAATGGTTGATAGACCTCTTCCTCCGAGATATCCTCGCTGAGTCCGTAAGTCGAGAGAATCAGTTTCTTCGAATTCCCGTCAGAGTTTCCTCCCTCTGCAGAATTGGAGCTTCCGCAGCCCGTCAGCATCAGCGCCGCGCAGAGAGACAATGCCGTCATTTTCTTCATCATAATCGTACCTCACCTTTCAAAAATTTATATGTCTTCCGTTACCTGTCCACTAAAATCAGTTTCTCCTCCGGCAGATACAGGCGAATCGTCTGCCCTTCTTCATACGATTCATCCGCGTTCCTGTTCACCAGGAATTTTCCTGCTTCGGTATGAACCTCATACTGATAGCTCTTTCCAAGAAACGTACGCACGCCTACCGTCCCGGTCAGCACATTTCCGGTCCGGCCTTCAAAGTCCACCAGAATATCTTCCGGCCGGATCGTTCCGGTAACTGTTTCTTCCGACGGAGCCACACCGTCCGCCGTCTTTACGGTAAACGCTTCCCCGCTGTCTGTCCGGTAAACGTCCCCGCCTTTGTGAAGCGTAAGAAAGTTTTCAAATCCAATAAATCTCGCCACAAACTCCGTCTTCGGCCTGCTGTAAATATGCTCCGGAGTGTCATACTGTTCGATCACACCGCGGTTCATTACCGCCACCTTGTCAGAGATGGAAAAACACTCTTCCTGATCATGGGTGACAAACAACGTGGTGATTCCCAACTGCTTCTGAATCCGTTTGATCTCCATTCTCATGTTAATCCGCAGCTTGGCATCCAGATTACTGAGCGGCTCATCGAGCAGCAGCAGCTTCGGCTCGATCACCAGAGCCCTGGCAAGTGCGACTCTCTGCCGCTGTCCGCCGGACATCTGCTGGGGAAAACGGTCTGCAAATTCCGTGAGGCCGCATACATCCAGGATGTCCTTCACCTTTCTGTCCATCTCCGCCTTGTCCAGCTTCCTGATCTTTAAACCGAACGCCACATTGTCATAGACTGACAGATGGGGAAACAGCGCATAACTCTGAAATACGATACCGAAATTTCTTTTATGCACCGGCACCTTTGTTAAATCCGCTCCATCCAGTGAAAAAATGCCGCTCTGGGGTTCGATGAAGCCGGCCACCACCCGAAGTGTCGTAGTCTTACCGCATCCGCTGGGCCCTAAGAGAGAGACCAGTTCGCCTTCCTCCACCTCCAGGTTCAGTCCTTTTAGAACCTGCTTTTTCTTATCATAACAGACATCAATATCCTTAAGTGTCATAAATGCCATCGTCTTTTCCTCCTTAACAGCGACTATTTTGTCAACGCGGCGATTCCCAGCGTCTTATCTACAATTACCATAATCATGACTGTGGCTGCCATTAAGAGCACGGATACCGCTGATACAGTCGGATCATAATTATATTCGATGTAATTCATCAGAGTCGCCGGAAACGTGGAGACTCCCGGACCGGAAAGAAACATGGATACCGGTATATTGTTAAAGGAATTGATAAAGGCAAGCATGAAAGCGGCCGAAATTCCCGATGTGATATTCGGAAGCACCACTTTAAAAAATGCGGAAATTTTGCCGCACCCCAGGCTCCATGCCGCTTCCTCCACCGAGAAATCAAACTGGTCCAGACTCGACCCCACCACACGAATAACGTATGGAAGCGTCACCATAAAATGTCCTGCCAGAAGTCCGGCATACACCGGAATCCTCAAGGACAGCACGAGAAACTGGTAAAGCACAAAGCCGATTACAATTCCCGGAACAATGGTAGGAGACAGGAACACCGACTTTAAGATCCCTTTTCCCTTCATGCCGGATCTTGCCAGTGCATAGGCCGCCGGAATCCCCACAAGAAGAGCGATGAAGGTAGCCAGAAAAGCAATTTCCAGGCTCGTTAAAAATGATTTCCGGAAAGATTTTAAGGAGAAAACATTCAGAAACCATTTCATGGAAAATGATTCAATGGGAAAGGTGATGGCATTACCTCCGCCAAACGCCGTCACGGTAATGATGATGAGCGGTATGATCAGAAATGCAAAGACCAGTCCCGCAAAAATCGTGAGCAGTTTATTTTTACGCATGGCTTCCTCCTCTTCTGTCCAGCCTGTTGGCCAGAGCGTTAAATCCTTTGATGACAATCAACGTCACAATAATCATAATCAGGGATATCACCGCCGCTCCATCCCAGTCACCCACCGTCATGGCACGCTGGTAAATGAAGGTCGACAGCACCATATTCTTATTGCCGCCCAGCAGCTGTGGCGTGGTGTAGGCTGTCAGCGTTCCGGTAAACACGAGTATACCGCCTACAATAATTCCCGGAAGGCTCATGGGGAAAACAACCTTCAGAAACGCGGTAAACCGGTTGGCGCCCAGGCTCTGAGCGGCCTCCATCATATCATCCCCGATATTTTCCATGACGCCGGCCACCGTCACAATCATCAGAGGAAGAAATAAGTAAACAGAACCGATGATAATGGCAAAATCGGTGTATAATAGTTTCACCGGCTTATCTGCAAATCCCGCGGCCATAAGAAACCGGTTTATAATCCCGTTGCTTCCAAGGATATTGATCCATGCAAAGCTGCGGATGACAGAATTCGTCATCATCGGGAAAATGGAAACTGCCAGAAGGATTCCCCGCCATTTCCTGCCGCACCGGCTGATAAAATACGCGGTCGGAACACCTGCCGCCATACAGGCCGCCGTCGTAATTACCGCCACCTTCACGGTCCTTGCGAATATCTTCAGATAATACTCGTCCCGGAAAAAGTCCACGTAAGAGTTGAACGGATACTCGCCGGCAAAGAGCGTGGGGACCAGAACCCTCAAAAGCGGAAGAAACAGACACACCGCCAGGATGACAAGTCCGGGCACCACCATAACAAATGCACTACTTTTCTTCATCTCTACCTCTCCAATTTATTTTTTTCATTTATTAGTTTAGTTAATCCAACGATGTACATTTATTATAAAATGTGATATACTGTACGTCAAATACATATAATCTATAGTTTTTATGCAGTAAAGCTATAATCCCTCATTGATCCATTGTCTTTCACCCAGGAGGAGACCGCCATGGAATTAAAAGAAGCCCGCTATATTCTAGCCATCGCCCGTCACAAGAGTATCAGCAAGGCGGCCGAGGCCCTGTTCATCTCCCAGCCATCGTTAAGCAAATACTTGAAAAATTTAGAGCAGCAGCTTGGAACCCGGTTATTCGACCGGATCGGCAACGGTTATTTTCCCACCTATGTAGGTGAGCGCTATCTCCACTATGCGGAAAAAATCGTGGAGTACGGCCTGGAATGGGATACAGAGCTTGATGATATTATGCACCAGAACCACGGCCGTTTAAACATTGCAATTCCAATCATGCTGGGCAACAGCATCATCGGCCCGACTCTGCCCCGTTTTCACAAGCAGTATCCCCACGTAACCGTAAATATGATGGAGGCAGTCAACTTTGTAGCAGAACATACCCTGACCGATCATACCGTGGATTTAACCTTCTATAATGTTCATGAATTCCCCAGGGATTTGGATTATCAGATCATTGGAAAAGAAGAGATTGTACTGGTGCTCTCCGCCTCCTCTCCCGCGGCTCATAAAGCAGTGGATAAAGAAGGCTTCCGATACCCGTGGCTCGATCTGCGTCTGCTGAAAGAGGAGGACTTTATTCTGCTTTACCCGGACCAGAATACCGGCGGAATAGCCCTGAAGCTCTTTTCCGAGTACGGTATGGCCCCCCACGTCCTGATGTATACAAGGAACAGCGAAATGTCTATCCGCCTGGCCATGGAAGGCGTGGGGGCGGCTTTTGCACCCGAGAGCTATTACCATTATATAAAAAGACAGGAAAGCTCCTCCCCCGCAGTCCGTTCCTCCGCCTGCTTTTCCATAGGAACTGAAAAAATCGAAAACACGCTGATCGCCGCTTACCAGAAAAACCGGTATCTGCCGCAATATGCGCGGGCATACTTAGATATGATTAAGGAATACTGCTTATATATGGATCGGAAGAAGATACAGGGGGAAGATTAGAAAATTACAGATATAAAAAGAGAACACATTGAAAGACAGCTAATTGAAAAACAGCTATTTCAAAGGCAATGCTTTTAGATACAATAAGCTTACATTCAGCTATGAATAACGTCGGAAAATGTCGAATATTTATCTGCATGGAATATTAGCCCGTTATTGTTTTCACTTTGTTTTTATGTTAAAATAACTTTGTATAATTGTGCAGCGATCAAGAGGGTAGTCTGATGGTTTCCTCCGGAAATTTACAAAGGAGGATATGTGGTATGAATACACTGGAAGTGTTGACGCTGGTGCTGGTTATCTTTACAGTACTGGCCTACCTTGATAATCATCAGAAAAGAAAATAGCTATCCTCTACTCGCAATAGAGGATAGCTCGTAACTATAAATTACTCAGTTATCCGAAGTCTTAATCATCAGACCGAAACAAATCTTTTGATTACTTCTAAGTACATTATACCCAAGGTACTTGTATTTTACAAGTACCTTTTTGGATTATATCATAATTTCTGGTAAACAGACCACATCACACCGCCGCCGTCCTCACTTAAGCTGGAATCTCTCCAAGTTTCCTGTTTTCGCATCAGGAATCCTGTGGTATGATAAATGAAACGTAATATATAGAAAGCAATAGGAGGCCAACTATGAAGGAAATACAAAGCACTGCCATCATTGGCATGGGAGCACTCGGCTTACTGTACGGGAATCAGATTGTATCCAGGCTGGGTTCCTCCGGCCTGCGCTTCATTGCAGACAGGAAACGTATTCAGAAGTACCATTCCATGGAATTCACCGTGAACGGGGAGCACCGCACCTTTCCAATGGAAGACTGTGAAACCGTAACTCCTGCCGATTTTGTGATCGTAGCGGTCAAATACAACGCGCTCCCCGAGGCCTTAAGCACCATGAAGAACTGTGTCGGACCGGATACCACCATAATCTCCGTTATGAACGGCATCAGCAGCGAACAGATGATCGGGGAACGCTATGGCCGTGAAAAAGTACTGTACTCCATCGCCCAGGGCATGGACGCCATGAAATTCGGGTCTTCCCTGACTTACACACAGGCAGGAGAGCTGAGGGTTGGCGCTCTGTCACCGGAACAGAACAACCGTCTGGAAGCCATGACCGCCTTTTTCGACCGGGCCGGGATTGCCTACACCGTTGAAGATGACATTCTGCACCGCCTGTGGGGCAAATTCATGCTGAATGTCGGTGTAAACCAGACCTGTATGGCGTATGAGACCACCTATTCCGGCACACTGGTTCCCGGAGAAGCCCATGACACCATGATTGGCGCCATGCGCGAGGTCATCAGGCTGGCCCATGCGGAACACGTCAACTTAACTGAGCAGGATTTAGACAGCTACATCGACCTGCTGAAGACGCTGTCACCGGACGGCATGCCGTCTATGAGACAGGACAGCCTGTCACACCGGCCGTCAGAAGTTGAGATGTTTTCCGGAACCGTCAGAGAGATGGCGAAAAAACACGGACTTGCCACACCGGTCAATGACCGCCTGTATAAGCGGATCAGGGAGATGGAGTCACAGTACACGTAATACGTTCCTGTAAGCAAAAACTACCGCAGCACCTTCTGTCCGCTGGCCGTATAAACCCGGTACCAGTCCACGTGCTCCAGCCGGATCTCCACACCGCGGACCGCCTCCAAAAGGCGGTCGATCCGGTTGCTTCCGCAGATTGGCAGCGCTTTCACCGGATGGTATGCCAGCCATGCGTATACAATGGCAGACTCGGTAGTCCCGTATTGCTCCGCCAGTTCTTTCAGAACAGCCCTGACCTTTACACAGGCCTCATCGCTGCCGGTAAACAGCCTTCCGCCGGCCAGAGGCGACCATATCATGGGATGGATTCCCGTGCCTGTCAGCAGATCCATCATCCCTGAATCGAAGTGCTCAAAGCAGAGCGGGCTGCACTCGATCTGATTTGTGACCAGGCTCTGTCCGGTCGCCTGATTCAGCGCCTGGAACTTCCAGGGATCAAAATTCGATACCCCGTAAGCCCGGATAAGCCCTTCCGCCTGCAGGTCCTTAAGCGCCCGGCCGCACTCCGCCGGATCGAGACAGGGATCCTCCCTGTGAATCAGCAGCAAATCCACGTAATCCGTTCCCAGCCGCTCCAGACAGTCTCTGCACGCACGCATCACATGATCGTACGTCGTATTGTAATGGGAAAACGCTGCGTTCTCCCCTTTCGGCACGATACCGACCTTCGTCACCAGTTCGATCCGGCTTCTCAGCGTGGGATCGAAGGCCAGAGCTTTCCCCATCTGCCGCTCACACTCTCCGCCGCCGTACACGGCTGCCGTATCAAAGGTGGTAACACCGTTCTCCACACAGGTGTTCATATGATCTGCCAGCTTCTCCGGGCTCCAGTCCCAGGAAGTTAACCGCCAGTAGCCCTGTATTACCCGTGACAATTCAATCGGCCCCATCTTAATTCGTTCCATATGCTCTCCTTTTACTATCAATCTCTACATTAATCTCCAGCTCTGTATTCCACCTATAACTACAGATTCTCACCATTCTGCATAATCGTGTTCCTATACCACTCAAACGAATCCTTCGGTATCCGCTCCTGCGTCGCATAATCCACATAAATCAGACCAAACCTGTCGTTGTATCCTCTGGCCCACTCAAAATTGTCCATAAGCGACCACTGGAAATACCCTGCCACGTCCACGCCCTCCTCAGCGGCTCTCTGAAGCCCGCGCAGATGGCGGTGAAGATAATCAATCCTGGCATAATCATGAATCTTTCCATCTAACGCAGGCCAGTCATGGCTCGACATACCGTTCTCCGTAATAACGACCGGAGTCTGGTACCTCTCATACAGGAACTTGACACCCCAGTAGAGACAGTCAAAATCCACATGCCAGTTAATGGCCGTCTTCGGCGCGCCGGGGCTGTGAGGCACCGTCTCCCAACCGCCGGGAACCGCCTTTGTCGGAATTCCTCTATAGATATTCTGGCCGTAAAAATCCGGTTTCTGATGGATAATCTTCATATCATCCGGTCCCATGACAGGCAGATCCTTTTCCAGAATGCGAAGACCTTCCTCCGGATAGTTTCCCAGCATCACAGGATCGCTCCACCAGCTGACGTTCCACGACCAGTCCCCATTCTCCGGCATACGGAAATAGGCGTTTCTCGCCGCCTCCACATCTTTCGGATCGCTGCTGACCGGAACCGGCACATTGGACGTAGGCGCATAACCAATCTTTGCATCCGGAACAATGGAACGGATCTCCATGGAGGCCAGACCGTGCGCCATCATAACGTGATGGGCCATGGACAGTGCCTCGCGGCGGGGCAGCTTATGTCCCGGAGAGTGAACTCCATCCACGAATGCCAGACCGATGAATACCTGTGGCTCGTTAAACGTAATAAAGTTCTTCACCCGGTCTCCCAGCGCCCGGGCAACTACTGCTGCATATTCCGCAAACCATTTCGGGCTGTCAGGATTCAGCCAGCCGCCCCGCAGATACAGCTCATAAGGCTGATCCCAGTGGTACAGCGTCACATACGGTGTAATCCCGTTCTCCAGCAGCGCATCCGTCAGACGGGAATAAAAATCCAGCCCCTTCTGATTGACCGTACCAATCCCGTCGGGAAGAATACGGGGCCAGGAGATGGAAAAGCGATACGCCTTAATTCCCAGCTGCTTCATTAATTTTACATCTTCCTCAAATCTGTGGTAGTGATCACACGCCACATCGCCGTTGTGTCCTTCAAAAACCTTTCCGGGCTGGTGGGCGTACACGTCCCATATGGACAGCCCTTTCCCATCCTCAAAGGCCGCCCCCTCGATCTGATACGAACTGGTTGCGGCTCCCCATACAAAATCCTTCTGAAATCCCATAAATGCCTTCCTCCTGTTAACTCGCAGTTCACGGCCCCGCCCGTAAAAGGCAGAACCGTGAACCGCAGTGATGATTATGAAACAATTATTTTACATGAATCATTTCACATATCCGCTTTCTTTCATGCGCAGATACGACGCCGTTAAAGTCTGAACCCGGTCTAAATGCCGCAGCACATCCTGTTCCACACAGGCGTATGATAAGCCCTGCCGGTCCATCTCCTCCAGGATCGGATCGACGGGAAGCAGCCCGCTGCCCAGGCTGGTAAAACCAACCTTCGTGGACGGATCGCTGTTCAGTATGTGCTTCGGCGCTTCCAGATCATAGAAGTCCTTCAGATGTACATTGGCAATCCTGCCCTCCAGACGTTTTAAGAGCTTTACCGGGTCCAACCCCGCCACCATTGCCCAGCCCAGGTCAATATTAAACTTAAGCCTCGGATCCACGTGCAGCAGCATTAAATCGAATCCCGAAATGCCGTTGTAGCAGGTGGTGAACTCCTGGTAATGGTTATGATAGCAGAAATGGATTCCTTCGCTCTCAAAAAACAGAACCGCCTTATTCATAAATTCAAAATCCTGCATGACCTCATCGTATCCGGCATTGCTGCCGTATCCCCTCCGGAAGCTGGCAATCATGCTGGACGAATACATGCACACCTGATTTATCTCCTGAATGTGCAGTGACTTAATCTTCGCCGCCGGGTCCTGAAAGACCTCCGGGGATGCTCCCGACATGATGGGTTTAATCCCCAGACTGCAGACACGTTCATACTTCTCTTTTAAATCTCCTCCGGGAATGGCGTAATCGAGATCCATGTCCATGGCGCGGTATCCGATCTCCGCGTATTTTTCCAGCAGCTTCCATGTCTCCTCTGTCTTCGATCTGTCATCCGGAAGAAATCCTACTACACCAGCCTTTAACATATCCTGCCTCCTGCCCATTTTATCACATCCGGCTGCCAGTCTGCAAGCGCAGCCTCATGGCATTTGCCGATCATCCCGGCTTTTAAGGCTGCCGGCCTGGCCGGTCTGGTCTCCATCGTATAGACCGTCCCCTCTCTGGTGCAGACATCAAGCCCGTGAATCAGTTCCAATGCGTGCAGATGCAGTCCCACATCGCACCGGTGGGGCCTCTCGCCGCGGATCGCCCACGCCATCTCTGCCACGCCCATACCGCGCCTTGAGTCTCCCCACGTTCCCGGTGCTCCCTCAAACTTATTCGTCGTCACATGATCGTGGGTGATCGGTATCTCCATAAAACGGCTTCCGCCCTTTCGCATCAGCATCACCGGCCCGCCGTAATAGTTGGGGTCCGGGCAGATCAGCGTGCCTTCGCTTCCATACACTTCCACCCGCGGCGTCTCCATAAAGCTCTCGCCCGTCACCACCAGGGTGCCGCAAACACCGCTTTCGAACCGCAGCGCTCCGTATAAGCTGGTAATTCCCTGAACCTCCGCGCTTTCACCCTGCCGCGGATTATAGGGATTTCTCAGTTCAAACGGGTACGAGTCCGCGAATCCCGCCACCGTCTGAACTGGTCCGAATAAGTGAACCATAGCGTGAATATAGTAGGCCGCCATGTCAAAGGGCAGCGTTCCTCCATTTTCCAGCTTAACGTCGTTTCTGGCGCCATCCGGCCAGACATTGCGCGCCAGAAATGCGTGCACGCTGATGGGCTTTCCTATATATCCATCATCAATCAATTTCCGGCAGGTCTGGTACCCGCCTCCTAAAAATGTATCTGGCGCACACCCGATCCGAAGCCCCTTTTCCTCTGCCAGCCTGGCAATCTCACATGCCTCCTCATAGGAGGGTGCAAGGCTCTTCTCTGTATATACGTGTTTTCCCGCGTTTAATGCCTCCCGGATCACCTGTGTATGGCTCTGCCAGTTGGTGGTATTCACCACAATCTCGATCTCGGGATCATCGTAGATCTCCTGGTTCGTCATCTGACGGATTCCAAATTCCTCCGCGCGGGCGGCGCTCCGCTCCGGTATCAGGTCACTGCATCCCACCACTTCCACGGACTCGAAACGATTCACCATATTATCCAGATACGTCCAGCTTATAATACCGCTTCCAATTAATCCTGCTTTTACTGGTTTCATTTTCTCTCCTTTTCCCGGACAGTCAGGCATTTTCCCTGCTGCCATCCGGTCTTAAGCCGGCAGCATTACCATACATACCCGCTTTCCTTCATCGCCAGGTAAGACATGGTCAATGCCTCCCTGGGATTTAAGTTCCGCATGATATCCTGTTCCACACACGCATATTCCACTGACTGCCTGTCAAGTTCCTTCAGCACCCCCGGAATATTCACGACTCCCGTTCCCACAGCGGTAAACCCTTCCTTCGATGAAGGATCCTTCTCCACCATCTTCCACGGCTTCTGTAAATCGTAAAAATCCTTCACGTGGATGCATGCAATTCGTCCTTCCAGCCTCTTTAAGACCTCCACCGGATCATAGCCGCCGGAGGTAACCCAGCCCACATCCAGATCAAATTTCAGACGGGAGTCCACATTGTACAGCATGTGGTCAAAAGCATTGACCCCATGATATACCGTTATAAACTCGTGGTAATGGTTATGGTAACAGAAGGTGAGGCCCTCTTCGTCAAAGAGCTCTATCAGCCGGTTCATATACTCGAAATCCCGCATCATCTCGTCATACGTCCCATGGACGCCATATCCTTCGTGAATGCTTTTCGATATGCTGGAGCTGTAAGCCGTAACCCGTTTGATTCCCTGGGCGTGGGCTTTTTTTGCAATCTCAGCCACACGCCCCACCGCCAGTTCAAAATCTCCCGGACAGCCCATGGTGAGCGGCTCCAGACCGAGATTTCTCAGTCTGGAAGCGCTTTCTGTTAAGTCTTCTCCGGGGGCGGCATACGATAAATCCATATCAATTGCTTTGTATCCCAAATCAGCACACCATTTAAAAAATTCCCAAACGTCTGATTTATCTTCAGGCAAAAAGCCTACGATACCCGCTTTAACCATGATTTCCCCTTCTTACAGATATTTTTTCAGGTTTTCGATGCTGATTTCAGCATTTTTAAGACTCTCCGGCTCATTCCACAGCTCCGTCATCAGCCACTTTGTCCCGCATGCCCTGGCCGCCGGGATAATCGTCCCGATATCCTGAATTCCGTGATCCCCTACTGCGCAGCCTCTGTGGTTGTCACAGATCTCATTGTGGCGTACCAGAATATAGTCGCTGTCTTCCATCGGCGGCTGGAAATCCTTGAAATGCAGGATATCCACGTGACCTTTGTACTTATCCAGATAAACTGCAGGTATCACCCCGCCTACAATCATCCAGGCCGTGTCAAATTCCGGCTGAAGCAGATCCAGACCGCATTCCTCCAGCATGCCGTCGATGGTACGGCGGCCCCTGTAATCTCTTAAGTAGCCGAAGGCAGACCCGTGTACCTGGAACTGGATTCCTGCGTCCCGAAACATCTGTGCAAACCGTTTCGTATTCTCATAGCACTTCTTCTGCTCGTCAAACGGCGTACGGTCTGCATAAAAACACGGTCCCACAGCCGCATAGGACAGCCCCAGCTCCCTGCACTCAGCAATCACCGGTTCCGGATCCTCTAAAAGCCGTTCCGTGGATACGTGGCAGCCTAAGAGTTCAATCCCGTTTTCCGCAGCCGCCTGCTTTACCTCCTGTAAATCAATGGGGCGTTCCATACGGTCGGCCAGCGTAGCGCTGGAGCCGAGTGCAAACTCCCAGCCCTGATATCCCATTTTAGACACAAGTTCAAATGCTTTTGCAAATCCCAGTTCCTTGCAGACATTATGAATACTCCACATCTGAATCCCAATCTTAAGCTCGTTCTGTTCCATGATGAAATCCTCCTAAAAATTTTGTTTTGTTTGTTTTTTCCTGTAATTTACCGGTGTTTCCCCATATTTTTTCTTAAACAGGCGGTAGAAATAATTGATACTTCCCACCCCCACGCGTTCACTGATTTCCTGCACCGGCAGAGACGTTTCCCGAAGGAGTTTTGCGGCATTTTCCAGCCGCACATCTGCGATGTAATCGCTGCACGATACACGGAGTGTACTATAAAACTGTTTTCCAAAGTAAGCCGGTGATAAATCCACCAGTCTGGCAAGGTATTCGACGGACAAATCCGCCCTGCTGTAATTTTCCTGAATATAATTCTGTGCAAAAGCGATGGGATTCCCCTCCCCCGGCCTGTCTTTTTTCTGTTCCTCTCCGCACCGCTTCATCATTGTTTCACACCACTGCGCAAATACATCTGCCAGCTCTTTTTCAGTATCCGTTCCGAACACTTCTCCATGAATATCCTGGTGTTCCACGATGACCGACCGGGCAGCCAGTCCCGATACCAGACTGTTAATGCAACGTTCCATGTAACCCTTGATTCTCGTTTCCTCCGGAGTCCCCAGAGACTGCCGGAATCCATTTACTGCCTTTTCAAGCGCTTTGGAATCCTGAAGCAGGATTGCCTCTAAAATTTCTCTCTCTTCCTTCACCGGGTAGGCTGACCGCTTCGTCTCCCACTCCCGCACATATGGATTTAAGCTTCCGGTTCCGCGGTAAAATCTGTAGTTTAACGCACTGCACGCCTGGCGGTAACTCACCGCCATATCCTCAGGTGCAGCCGCCGGAATCCCCAGTCCGATGGATACGGAATACTTGAAAAACTCGTAGAAATTTTTCTGAAACAGCTTCAGAGCTTCCAGAATCTCGTCATCTATACTTCCGGCCGGGCAGGCGACCATACAGGCCAGCTTCTGCTCATCCATACGGATCAGCACCCCCAGGATCCGCCCTCCCAGCAGCTCGCTTAAAATGTTGGAGACTGCAAAATCATGAAGTCCCCGCTCTCCCACATCCACGGTGCTGTTATAGGTTTGGTAACGGTCCACTGCCAGTACTACCGCACACTTGTACGGACTTTCCGGCGCTCTCATTCCCTGCTCCAGCGCCAGTTTCTCCACCCGCTTCGCCGTCTCCATATCTCCCAGGAGCTGGCTTTTTACCCAGCTCCCGTTAAAGAGAGGCTGTGAATGGGTCAGGCGGCTGTTCAGCTTCTCGATTTCATAGCTCCGTTTAACCAGTTCTTCACAGATCACTCCGATCTCATCCACGGTTCCTGTGTCATAACCGTCCACCTGCTCTCTCACCATGGTTTTCACAGGCGCATAGATTCTGCGGATCATCAGCCAGATTCCGTACAGCACAGCAAGCAGAAAGATAAAAAGCGCCGCTCCAAGCTGCAGAGAAAACTTTCTGGTCAGAATTCCGCTTCCGGCCATGGGCATCAGACGCACCATCTTCCAGCCCGGAATGCAGGCCTGTTTCGCCGTTACGGCGCACCGGGTATTCTCGATGTCCATGATCCGGAAATTATCCTCCTCTATCCCCTCCAGAATCGGTCGCCAGTCTATTTCCGGCAGATCGGTTCTGCCGATCAGAACCGATTCATTGGTGACCAGAAAGATCTGGTCCAGCGGCTGGAGAGCTGCCGGATTCAGCAGATCAATAAAGTAACTGTCTTTTAAGTCCAGGACGATGGCACTGTCCCTGTACTGGCCTGATGGAAAGAATACAAACGTAGTTACCTCTGTACAGGGACTGTTCGTCAGCCTGATTTTTTCCGGAATCGTCCGCCGGAAGGAAACCAGGCCGCCTGCACCGCTCTGTTCATAATGCTCCACGATGGAATCATCCACCTGGTCAGAAGCACCGTCTGTCCCCAAATACCGGTTTCCCGACAGATTGATCAGGGAAATCTTCTCAATATACGGATATAAATTTTTAAGTCTCCTCAGTTCTAAAAAGATATTGGCCTCGTTGGCCCTGTCGGCCTCATCGCGGAGAAAGAAGACTGAAAGATTGTTTAAGCTCAGGACCTCATTGATCACGCCGGACAGCTTATCGTAGGAATTTAAAAGCACACTGTCTGCGGATACGAGGCTGTTTTGGGCCATATACTTATACTCCTGATGCATCACGTGAGAAAACAGCGTGTATAGCATCGTAACAATCAACAGCGAGAACACAGCCAGCAGCGTCATAAACGACAGAACCAGTTTCCGGTACAGTGTAAACCTCTTAAGCTGGCTGAAAAAACTATGGATCAATATCTTCATGCAAACTCCCCCTTTTCTTACTTTCAATTATATCAAAAAGTAAGCTGTTTGCATACGCGGCGGCCTGCCTGCCCTCTTTGTCCCTGCTGTTACATCCCCTCGATTTCCTCCGCGGTCACCTCCCGCTTTAACTCTGCCGAGCGGTAGAACGCCTGGATAATTGTGACCACGTTGAGGGCTTCTTCCTTCGTAACGATAGGTTCTGCCTTTCCGTCCAGCACATCGAGAAAATGCTCTACGATCAGATAGATGCCCGGATTCTGGATATGCTCAAATTTGTGGTGCACATTCAGATTCAAAATCGTGTCCGTCATGGTCTCTCCCTTAGAGCTGTACAGCATAAAGGGATTTTCCGCATACTTGTTAAATACGAGTCCGCCCTTCGTACCATTTAAACGGATTCCGTCAAATGGCGGGGAATTAAGCGCCCATGCGAATTTAAAGTTAATCAGGATATCTTCTCCCAGTCTCAGTGTACCTGCCGAATGGTCTTCCACCGTAAACTCACTGCTGGAATACGGACGCGGAACAAAGTTTTTGGACTTGCTCACAGTTCCCAGGTTGGGACGGTCCGTCTCGTACGGTGCAATCTTGCTCCACGTATTGCCGCTGATGGACTTGAATTTCGGATTGCCCAGCATGTATAAGATGGAATCGATAAAATGCACGCCCACGTCGCAGAACGGTCCGCCAAAATTATCCTTCTTGATGTGGAAACTGCCCCAGTTGGGAATTCCCCTGCGCCGGATATTCTCACATTCCCCAAAATACACATCTCCCAGAGCGCCGTCTTTGATCATATCTCTCAGTACGGTGCGGGCCCCCATACGGTCGTTCTGAACCGGCATAAAGATTCTTCCCGCTCTCTCGGCCGCCGCGTAGATTTCCTTCGCATCCGCCAGCGTCACGCAGATCGGTTTTTCACATAAGACATTGGCTCCCGCCTCCAGCGCCGCGATGCTCCATTCCTTATGGTACTGATTGGGTACGCAGATGGAGACCACATCCGGTTTGCACTCTTCCAGCATCTGCTGCGGGTCTTCATAGAACTTCTCAACCCCGTATCTCTTTGCCACATATTCGGCGGCTCCCGGCTTTAAGTCGGCCACTGCCACCAGTTCGCACCGCTCATCTGTCTGATACGCCGGTACGTGGCTTCCCGCGCCGATAAAGCCGACGCCAATTACCGCTGCTTTGTACTTCTTATTCATGGGTAATTCTCCTCTCAACTTTCTTTTATTATTTTTCAAACACTCCGACCAGATCTTTATTGGCCTCATAGTGTTCTTTATACTGTTTGGAATACTCCTCTAATACCTTGTCTAACCCGGCCGCTTTCAGACGCTGGATGGCCTGGTCGATATTGCTGTCGTAATCCACCACGCCGAATTTAATCGGGTAAATGGACGTAATAATCTCATTGGTCAGATTGGCTACCTCATTGGAGACATTGACCGGATCAAAGTTGAAGCCGACCATAGGGGTACGCACATTGGTACCGGTAATCGGTGTGGTGTACATCTTCATCAGAGTATCCGTAGCAGTGGCGTCGTAAAGTCTGAAATCCGCATTGCCCATCTGCCAGTCATCATACTTGTAAAGCGGCTTTCCATCGGCCCCAAAGATGGTTTCCATCGTATTATCAGTCACCTTCTTATACGTCTCGCCTTCCACTCCATACATGAATAACTGGTAGTTTTCGGCGTCCTTATAGAGCCAGTCCAGGAAAGACAGCGGTACATTGGGGTCTGTGCAGGACACAGGAACCGCATTGCCGTTATAGATACCGAAATACTCCACATTGCCAAGCTCCGGATTCAGCCAGAAATCACCTAAATACGCCCCTACATTCTTCGTCATGGTGGATTCACTCTGGTAGTCGATGGTCTCAAAGCCGAAGACAAATTTGCCGTAATCGGCTGCGTTGCTGCGGTCTTCACTGTCTGTAGTGAGAATATCCGGATCAATCAGGCCAAGGTCATAGAGTCTGCTGTATATCTCACAGTCCCTTTTAAAGATATCGCTCTCATAGAAGCTTTCCACGGTGCCATCCATATTGCATTTTGCAATTCCCATGGTGTTGTCTACGATAAAAGGCGCTTCCTCGTAGGAGCGGTGCAGCCATGTGGCCGGACGGGAAAGGGTATGAAGCCATGTGTAGCATTTCTCTCCTGTCTCCTCCATTAAGATCTCCTGCATCTTCTGTCCCAGTTCGATCACCTCATCCACGGTTTCCGGCACCTTTCCGCCCGCCTTATCAAAGATATCCTGGCGATAGAAGATACGGCCGTAATCACGGCTGATATAGTAGTTTGGCTTCACCGGCACAGCCAGGATTTCACCGTTTACGGTAAATTCCGGCCAGCGCTCGGACAGAGTCTCCTTCAAATCCGGGAAATTGTCCAGATAGTCGTTAAGCGGCGCGATTGCATTCTGGGAACGCAGTACCGTTGCGCTCTTTCTGTCCTGCATGACATGCAGCAGTTCGAACTCCTCACCGGTGGACAGCATTAAGTTTACTTTCTGATCCCATGCGTCCCAGGGGATACGGATCAGCTCTACCTCGATATTCACTCCGTCCTTCTGAAGCTTGTCGTTGACCAGACCGATGATCTCGTCCTCCTTCTCCCAGTCGCTGCCCGGCGCTACATAGCGCATCTTCTTCGGCGCTTCCCCGGCGGTTCCCCCTGCCGTCTCTGCCGCCGCCCCCTTCGCCCCGGTCGTACCCGGACTGGATTCTGCCGGCTTGGAACCACATGCAGTTAATGAACAGACCATTGCAGCCAGAACGACTAACGCCCCGATTCGTTCTACTCTTCTTCTCATTTCAATTCCTCCTCAACTATAATTGTTTTTCATCTATTGATTCTCCGTCTCTGATCCGAAACGGTTAAATCCATCTCCGGTCAGCCCTTAACGGAACCGACCATAATACCTTTTACAAAATACTTCTGCAAAAACGGATACAAAAATACCAGCGGCCCTATGGTGACGATCACCGTCGCCATCTTAAAGCTCTCCGCAGGCGGGGTATCCAGCTGAATTCCCTGGGTTACCATCTGGGACAGCATGCTGATATCAGACTGCAGCCGGAAAAGCAGCATCTGCAGCGGATAAAGCTTTTTGTTATCAATCAGCATAACAGCGTTAAACCAGTTATTCCAGTAATTAATTCCGTAAAACAGTGTAATCGTCGCTATAATCGGTTTGCAGAGCGGAAAATAGATCTGGAAACCGATCCTGGTCTCGCTGGCTCCGTCAAGCCTTGCGGATTCCATCAGCGATTCCGGTATGGTGGCGACGTAATTGCGCACCAGAAACATATTAAACGGCGTGAAGATCATGGAAGGGATCAGCAAAGACAGAATATTGTTGTACATCCCCAGCTTCCGGCAGATTAAATACCACGGAACCATTCCTGAATTAAATACCGTTGTAAAAAAGAAAAACATGGCAAACTGATTTCTGTATTTCAAATTCTTATTAGCCAGCGGATACGCCACCATGAATGTCATCAGCACGGCAATCGCCGTTCCCACTACTGTGATGAAAACCGTTATCCCACAGCTTGCATAGATCGAAGAGCCCGGATAAAACAGCTTCTGGTAAGCGGCCAGCGACAGCTTTTTGGGAATTAAGCTGTATCCGTATCTGCCGATACAGCTTTCATCCGTAAATGACACGGCCACGACCAGCAGCATCGGCAGAATACACAGCAGCGAAATGCAGGTCAGCAATAAGTAAATCAGCCCCTGGGCTATACTGAAACGTTTGCGTTGAACCATAATAATCCCCTCCCTGATCAGAATAATGCGCCTTCCGGAAACAGCTTTTTCACAAGCCAGTTGGACCCGAAGACCATGATAAATCCCATGATCGACTGGTATACGCCCACCGCCATGGACAGCGACGGATCGCCGGTCACACGCAGCATACGGAACACGTACGTATCAATAACATCCACCTTCGGAAGCAGCTGCCCGGAATCCTTCACCAGCGCGTACACCATACCGAAGTCGCCGCAGAAGATCTTTCCGACCTCCAGAAGAATCATAATACATATGGTCGGTGTGATTAACGGAAGTGTAATTCTCTTAATGCACTGCCACCGGTTTGCTCCGTCAATGGCCGCCGCTTCATATAAGGAATGATCGATTCCTACGATGGCCGCCAGATAGATGATCATCGTGTACCCTGCCGACTTCCAGACCTTCGCAAATACCAGAATCCCCCGCCACAGCTCCGGCCGTGAATACCACCTCACCCGGTCGAGCCCGACCGCCGTCAGGATATTGTTAAACACGCCCTTTTCCGTAGACAGCATGGCATATAAGATGTAGCTTACAATAACCCACGAAATAAAGTATGGAAATAACATTGTGCTCTGCGATATTCTCACAAAAGCTTTGCTCTTCACCTCATTAAGAATCAGTGCAAGTCCTACCGACACCAGTGTACCGAAGAAAAGAAACAGTGCATTTAACAGGATCGTATTAAATGTCACCTCCCAGGCCCGGTTGCTCTCAAAGAAAAACCGGAAGTTCTCTAAACCGACCCAGGGACTGAAGATTCCTTTTTTGTAATCGAAATCTTCAAATGCAATGATCATATAAGGGAGTGTCACGTATCCAAATATGAATGTATACAAAATTCCCGGCAGCATAAAGAGGTAAAGCCCTCTGTTCTTTCGCAGTTCATACCAAATCCCTTTTTTTTGGCTGGCTGCATTTAACCCCATAGTTCCCAACTCCTTTTTCCCTGTATTCCCGTCTCCCAATATTCCGGATTCCCGCAGTCTGCCGGCGGAACGGGTACGCCGTCAGTTCCATGTGACGTTTCCTCAGCGGTTGTTTGTCTGTATGACCATACTACCCCATGACGGCAGAGGTTTTCAATTTTAAAAAATGGCCTTCTTTGAACAAATTTAGATAATTTTGTGTAATCACTAATTTTTTTAATAGAGCAAATTTGGATATTTTTCCTGTTTTCTCAAAGGATACCGACTGATGGAGCCTGGATTGAGTCAAAAAAACCGCCGCAGGCATCGGAGCATCAATTTGGCAGAGGTACAATCGGCGGCGGGGGGACCATTGCAGCAATTGTCAAATGGATACACCATCGTGTCCGTTTGGCTCGTTGCACGCAAAAATAAATTCATCTGTCTTTGCGCAGCATACTGTTATAAAAAGAGGCTTTAAAAATGGAGTGATTAAACTTCATTTTTAAAGCCTCTTTTTCTGAACGCAGTATACAGTAATTTCATTCCATTGCCTCCTGCCATCACCACCTCTGCTACACATATGGCAAGTAAGTGGAAAAAGAATAAAGACAAATCGGAAAATCCCTTGATTTTACGGGGCCTTTCCGATTTGCCTTTATTATACTGTATGAGCACACAGCAACATCCAAAATGTACCAGCTCACTATCCCCCCATAAACTCAGAGGTATTCACTGCCTGTTACAAACTCCTTCCATACAGCTTTACAGCACTTTCTGATTCACATAAAACACACATCACCGCACACATTTCATCACGAAATCACGAAATTCTTACATCCATACTGCCGGATCGAAATCCTTCCAGATCCAGCGTAATATAGAGAAATCCCATTTCCTTCAGTTTACGGATCACTTCCTCTCTCATCTCCAGAACTTTTTCGAATGCATTTAAATCTACTTCGATTCTTACAATATCGCCGTGCAGGCGCAGGCGTACATTTCCTCCAATCATGGTTCTCAAATACGCTTCCCCTGCCCCGATTTTCTCCAGAACCTCATAATCGATTTCCGTATTATACGGAATTCTAGTAGCCATGCAGGGAGTAGAAGGCCTGGAAGCCACGGATATTCCATACTCTGCCGCAATCGCCTTCACTTCCGCTTTCGTCACATGAAGTTCCGCCAGAGGGCTTACAATTCCCAGCTCCTTAAGAGCCTGAATTCCCGGCCGGTATACATGCATGTCGTCTTCATTGGTTCCGTCCAGAATCAGCCTGATGTTCCGCTTCCCTGCAAAATCCTTCAGGCTTTGAAACAGGTGGCGTTTACATAAGTAACACCGGTTCACAGGATTATGACGGATTTCCTTCTGTTCCAGTTCATCCACTGTGATTACCTCGTGAATGCCTCCCAGCTCCTCCGCCACTCGCCTGGCAATCTCCAGATCACAGGAAGGATGAAGGCGGCTGTCAAAGGTTACCGCATAGACCTTCTTTCCCGTTTCTTTAACGGCCTCCGCCGCTGCCTTTAAAAGAAGGCTGGAATCCACGCCGCCTGAGAACGCAAGACAGATATCCTGGTTCGCGTATTCTGCCATCTTCTCTTCCAGTTTCATTTTCTTTTCCGCTGTATTCTCTGTCATGATCTCCTCCTGCTGCTTTTGTATTGTAATACAGTTCCCTGTTTCTTTTGTTTTCCGCTCATTTTCCAGCCAATGCTGCGGATGGCAGAGTCGAAACTGCCGGCGGCCTTTTTACTGTTTGCTCTCCATTTCCTCCGCCGCTCTTCTGACCTCGCTGTAAACAGTCTGAAAATCCACATTCTGTTCCCTGCAGATCGCCCGGACGCTTTCATATTCCGGATAAAAATACGTCTTTCCATTTCCCATGCAGATTTTCACTTCTGCATTTCCAAATCGCGTCTCTGCCACAGCCTTCCTCCGTTCCAGAACCGTTCTGGCAACGGAATACCGGCGAATTCCGATGCTGGTAGTCTGTTCAAAGATCACTGCCTCCATCTTCGGAATAAAATCTTCCCGGCACAAAACGGAAAGCATGTAGGAAGGACGGTTTTTCTTCATGTAGATGGGCGTGCTCCATACGTCTGCCGCCCCTGCCTCCAGAAGCATTTCCATGGCAAATCCCAGCATCTCGCCTCCGCAGTCATCAATGTTGGTTTCCAGCACCCACATCTCATCGTCTGCCGCTTCCTCTGTCTCCAAAAGCATGGCGCGCAGCACGTTGGCGTGGGCAAAATCCTTTTTACCGGCTCCCATACCGGTCTTTATGATTTTACAGGAGTCAGGCAGTTTATCTCTCGTCCTCACCGCCGCTGCAATGGCCGCTCCCGTGGGAGTCACCATCTCCCCTTCCTGATCCGTCATGCGCAGAGCCAGGCCGTGGGCAGATGCGATATTGGCAGTTGCCGGAACCGGAACCGGAATTACACCGTGCTGGCACCGGATCTGGCCGTGGCCCTCCGCCAGCGGAGATACCACAACCTCCTTTATTCCCAGGTTGTCGAGACAGACTGCCACGCTGATGATATCGACAATGGAATCGATCGCTCCCACCTCATGAAAATGAACCTGATCAATGGGAAGACCGTGGGCCTTTGCTTCCGCCTCTGCTACAATCAGAAACATGTTCTTCGCCAGTTCCTTCACTGCATCGTTGGAATCCAGGCGGCCTATGATTTCATAAATATCTGAAAGATTTCTATGGGTATGACCGTGATGATGGCCGTCTCCGTGGTCATGGCTGTGCTCGTGATGATGGTTTTCTTCATGATCATGGGTATGGTCATGAGAATGGCCTTTTTCGCAGTCGTGGCTGTGCTCATGAGAATGGCCTTCTTCGCAGTCATGGCTGTGCTCATGAGAATGGCCTTCTTCGCAGTCATGACTATGGTCATGGGAATGCCCCTCCTCACAGTCATGGCTATGCCCATGCTCATGCCCCTCTTCCTCCAAATGCACATCAAAATCATACGCATCCAGGCCGCACTTCACCGTCCTGCCAAAATGAAGGTGATATCCTTCCACTCCCAGGCTGTCCAGCGCATGCTCCAGCACCGTTTGGTCGGCGCCAAGATCCAGAAGCGCTCCAACCGTCATATCTCCGCTGATTCCCGAATTACATTCCAAATACAGTATTTTTCCCATTTATTTCACCGCCAGTCTGTTTATTTGCGTTGCCAGATAGCCCGCGCCGTATCCATTGTCAATATTTACCACGGAAATCCCGTTTGCACAGGAATTCAGCATGGTTAAGAGGGCCGAAACTCCGTGGAAATTAGCCCCGTAGCCGACCGATGTCGGAACGGCGATGACAGGGCAGTCCACCAGGCCGGCCACCACGGTTCCCAGAGCTCCCTCCATGCCGGCCACCGCGATAATGCAGTTCGCCTTCATAAGCCGTTCTCTCTGTGACAGCAGGCGGTGAATTCCCGCCACGCCCACATCATAGATCCGATCCACCGCGCAGCCGAAATATTCCGCGGTCTGAGCCGCCTCCTCCGCCACCGGAATATCAGCGGTCCCGCCGGTACATACCGCTACACAGCCCGTTCTTTCCTTGTCCTTTTTCTCTACCTTCAGAATCCTGGATACCGTATCGTATTCAATCTCCGGCACTTCCTCTTTCACCAGAAGAAACTGTTCTGCGGATGCCCGTGTTCCCAGAACCTCTCCATCCCTCTCATAAAACCTCTTCATGATCTCCACCAGGTATTTATCCGGCTTTCCCTGGCAGAATACAGTCTCGCCAAACCCGGAACGCAGCTTCCTGTGATGATCCAGTTTGGCGTAGCCTAAATCTTCATAGGGAAGATCCTTTAAAAGCGCCTCGGCCTCAGCTACATCCAGCGTTCCGCTGCTCACACTCTCCAACACCTTTTTTACATCCATTACATCTGTATCCTTTCTACTTTTGCTGTCATTCACAGTCCCCTTCGGCCTCTGCTTCCTGTTCAGCCATTCAGTCTCACGATTTTCGTACATATACGCTCCAGCAGTACCTCCGAGTGACTAACCGCCAGAAGGCCGATTTCCCTGTTCTTCACTTCCTCCAGGAGGAAATTCCACAGCTGGCTCTGTGTAATCAAGTCCAGCATCGTACTGATCTCATCCGCCAGAAGGAATCTCGTTCTCTGTCCAAGCGCCCTGGCAATACAGAAACGCTGGAGCTCACCGCCGGATAATTCCGATGGATACCGGTTGAGCCAGTCCGGCTCAATTCCCAGGCCATCGATAATCCTCTTTTCCACCTGGTCCCCCTCTTTTAAAACTTCGCCCATCTTCCACCTGGGATTGACCGACAGTTCCGGATGCTGCCATATCATCTGCACCGGACAGTACCCCTTCCAGGCTGAAAGAGGCTTTCCATCCAGCAGCACCTCGCCGCTGTCCGGATCCTCATATCCTGCCAAAATCTTACAGAATGTCGTTTTCCCAAAACCACTGGGGGCAATCAGTCCCAGGCGGTCCGTGCTTTCCAGAGTCATACTCATTTTATTTAATATCTGTCTGTTCCCATTATCATATCGAAAAGAGAGTTCTCTCGCCTCCAGCTTCATATCTCCCGTCACCTCCTGCCGCGGCCTTTCAGATAACCAATTCCATCTTCCTGCCTTACTTCTCTGCTCCATCCCCGCTGAAAGCCCGACTCAAACCGCTTTGCGGCATCTCACCTTGCCTCCCCGAAGCCCTGTATACTCCACCTCTTTGCCGCACGCTCCATCTGCCAGTTCACACCGCGCCGCATACGGACAGCCCGCCGGAAAATCCTTTCCATAAGGCTGGCTACCGGATACCGGGACAAATCCATGCTGCGGCATAGCCCGAAACAGCGCCTTCGTATATGGATGGCGAAGTCTTTCTTCCTCCTCAAAATCAGAAACCGAAGCCTCCTCCACATTGGTTCCCGCGTAAAAGACAACAATCCGGTCTGCCGCCTCTAAAGCCAGTTCCAGATCATGGGTGATCAGAAGGACTCCCGCCCCCTCATCCGCAATCTCCCGAAAATGGGTCAGAACCCGTTTGGCAGCTTCCAGATGAAGCCCCGGAGTAGGCTCATCTGCAATGACCAGCCCCGGCTTTTCCATAACCGCTGTGGAAATGAGCACCCGCCTCGTCATACCGCCGGAAAGCTCGAACGGATACAGTTCCTCCGTCTCTTTTCCAAGTCCATAACGGGCCAGAACCTCCCTGCATTTCCTTCTGCTCTCTGAATCCTTCCTCCCTTTTCTGACCTGTGCCCCCGCCTTCATAAGCGGATCTAAATAAGAAACACTCTGGGGAACAAGAACGATCTCCCTTCCGCGCAAAGCCCGTATTCTCTTTTCCGTCAGCTCCACGCCGTCGTAATCAATACGCCCTCCGGTCACGGCATTATATGGAAGGATTCCCATCACAGCGTGGGCCAGAAGACTCTTGCCCGAACCGCTGGAGCCCACCACCGCCACCATTTCCCCTTCCTTCACCGTAAGGCACAAATCACGAATCGCGGGAAGTTCTATCTGGCGAAAGCCCCGCTCATACTGGGTGAATTTCACCGATAAATGTTCCACGGACAGAACTGTTTTTCTCTCTTCCATCGTATTTCTTTTATCCTTTCGATCTATTCTCATGAGGTTTTTCACTGATGCGCATGGGCCGGATCCAAAAGCTGGCTTATGGTGCTTCCCATAAAATGGAACAAAAGTACCACAAAGACAAGAAAGAGTCCCGGAAACAGGGCCAGCCACCATTTTCCCATAGCAAGATACTTCATGCTTTCCGACAAAATGACGCCGATCGCCGGCTGTTCCGGCGACAGTCCGAAGCCCAGGAATGTGACACTGGCCTCATGCAGAATCGCATGGGGAAACATCAGTACCAGGCCGACAAACAGCTGTGGTATCAGATGAGGCGTCATATGCCTAAAAGCAATCGACAGCTTTCCCTGCCCCAGTTTCTCCGCGATTTTTATGTACTGGCTCTGCTTCAGCTGCAGGACTTCCCCACGGATCAGGCGGGCAAGTGAAGTCCAGTGTGTCAGTGAAATTCCGGCGACAACGCCCCAAAATCCCTTTCCCAGCGCAAAGGAAATAAGCACCAGCAGAAGGATATGGGGAATTCCCATCACCAGATCAATGATCCCAATAATCAGGCCGTCCGCGATCTTTCCCATGGTCGCGGCCACAATTCCCATGAGAAACGCAATCACTGCGCTGATGGCCGCCGTCAGCAGCCCGATCCGGATACTCATGGATAGTCCTGTGATGGTGCGTACAAACATATCTCTTCCCATCCAGTCCGTTCCAAAAGGATAGGCCAGACAGGGAGCAAGATTCTTTCTGGAAAAATCCGTCACCATGGCTGCCTCCGACAAAAGCTGTCCTGCCACCGTAATCACTGCCAGCATCAGAACGGACAGGCCAGCGAGAAGAAGCATCATTTTCCTCCTGTTCATGCGCCGCTTCATGTCCTTGCCCTCCCTCTTCTGATTCTTGGATCCACAACGCCGTAAAGTACATTGGCGGTAAAATTCCCCGCAAATACAATTGCCGCGCTGATCACGGTAATTCCCAGAAGCAGCGGAATATCGCCTCCCAGCCCGGCCGTAACCGCCGCCTGCCCGATTCCCGGATAAGAAAATACCTGTTCCACCAGAACGGAGCCTCCGAATATCTCACTGATCGAGGCAAACTGCAGAGTCATGGCCGGCAGAACGATGTTTCGCAGCCCATGGCGCAGAATAATCTGCCTGCCGGACTCGCCTCTTGCCTTCGCAAACAGTACGTAATCACTCTCCATAGCCTCGGCCATTTTCTCTCTGGTATGCAGAATAATGTTGGACAGTCCGGTAATGGAAAGCGTCAGAGCCGGCAGAACACCATGGGCGATTCTGTCAGAAACAGTAACCCCGGCGGCCTCCACTCCAATGGGAACGCTTAAACCGATCGGGAGTACCTTCAGCCATACCGCAAAGATCATGAGCAGAACCAGAGCCAGCCAGAATGCCGGCGTACTGGCAGTCACCAGCGCGTATCCGGAAATAATTTTATCCACCGGCTTTCCCCGGTTTGCCCCCGCCACAACTCCGAGAAGCAGCCCGGCCGCACCGGAGATCAGCCAGGCTGTTCCCATCAGCCATAAGGAATCCTTAAGCTTCACCGAGATCACATGGGCCACCGGCTGACGGTAAAGCAGGGACGTACCCATATCACCCCGGAAAAAATCCATGGCCCAGGAGACAAACCGCTTAAGCGGCGGGGTATTCATTCCCCAGTATTCCTCCAGCTTAGCAATCTGTTCCTGACTCATGGATCCCAGGGCAGTCTGCCCCACATTAGTCTTAAGCGGATCAAGAGGAGACGCCGACACCAGAAAGAAGGCCGCCGCGCTCACCAACAGCAGAAGTACTGCCATCCGTATTAAATTTTTTAGAATAAACCATGGCATGCTCTTCTCCAATGCCGTCCGCCTCCTGAATTTCCTTTTTCTTTTGCTCTAATTTCTCTTACTTCCAGCTCCACTGATCCACATTATTTACAATCGACCAGCCGTGACCGTGAGGATGCAGCTTCTGCTGCGCCACAGCCAGATCGGACTTTGCCCAGTAGAGATGGTCGATATTGACGAGCCAGATCCATGGAATATCGCCCTGCTGCGTAATACCGGTCTCTCCATCCCACTGCGCCTTCTTCCACAGTTCATAGGACTCCTCCAGACTGCTGCTTGCCAGCGCCTCATCCATATAGCGGTCCACCGTTTCATTGCCGTATGGAGAGTATTCCGCCAGTCCTGTATCCTTCATGGTATGGTATATATTATAAAGCTCCATCGGCGTATGCGCTCCCCAGCCCCACATCAGCGGTTCTGCCTGCGCGCGGTCGTAAGCGGTATCCCAGCCCACGCCTTCCGTCTTCACGTCGATGCCAACCGCTTTCAACTGGTTGGCCGTATCCGCAGCAAGGGCCTGTCTCACGGAGTCACCGGCCGGATACATCAGGGTAAATCCCGCCTTCTTCCCGTCTTTTTCCCGGATTCCGTCTTTTCCTTCCTTCCATCCGGCTTCCTCTAAAAGCGCCTTCGCCCCTTCCTCATCATACGTTGTTTCCGCCGCGTTATTATACCAGGGCATCTTATCGCAGACACTGTAGGCGGGACTTCCGTAACCGCTCAATACATTTTCTATCATTTCATCTCTGTTGATGGCGATGTTGATGGCCCGTCTCACAAGCACATCCGCGGTAAAATCATTTCCAAGAGGATTCCCGCTGCCATCGCTGCCGCCTGCTGCTACAGCAGGGAGATTGAAGCCCCGGTTGTCCACCGTCTCGAAGGACAGGAGGTCATAGCCGGGAATCGTCTGATCCGAATAAGAAGCCGCCGTATAGGCAAGATCCACCTGACCGGACTGCACTGCCGCAAATGCCGCATCCTCTTCCATAAACAGTACGGTCACCTTCTTCATCTTCGGCGCCTCCCCGTAATAGTCCGGGTTCGCTTCAAAAATCACCTGCTGGCCTCTGTCCCACTGTTTCATAATATATCGTCCGGATCCGATCGGATGCTCGCCATAGTCAGAACCATATGCGTGTTCCGGTATGATTCCCACAATCGCCATGGTATACGGCCAGATCGAATATGCCCGTTTCATATGGAAAACCACAGTCGTATCATCCACCGCTTCTGCGGAGTCCAGCATGGTAAAATCATTGACTGAGCTCGTATCTCTAAGCGTATTATAGGTAAATGCCACATCCTTCGCCGTCAGCTTCTCTCCATCGGTAAAAGAGACGCCGTCCCGGATCTTTACCGTCCAGGTAAGTCCGTCATCGCTGACGTTCATCTCTGTAGCAAGGTCGTAATCAATCTTTAAATCCGCCGTCGTCACCGTCAGCGTGCTCTGAATCAGCGGCTCATGCACATGTTCTCCCGCGCCCCATCCGTAAGCCGGATCAAATCCCGCCTCCGGCTCCGAGCTGGGCCCCATCACCACAATCACGCTGTCCTTACCGGTGTCTTCCGCTTCCGCCGCGCTCTCCGTGTTACCCGCCGGATTCTGCTCCGTACGCTCTTCCTTCCCTGCCGCTCCCGTTGCTTCCTGGCCCTTACCGGCGCTGCATCCAGTAACCGCAATCGCTGCCGCAGCCAGTAAAACCGCTGTTCTAAGTTTCCATCCTCTTTTTTTCATCGTTCTTTTCCTTCCTGTTATCCGCCTGCAAAGGATCACACAGAAAACCAAAAAATACCAGGTTCAGGCATACTCCTTGGGAGTACTCATACCTTCCTGGTATCTGATGATCATCATTCACTTATCCTGTTTGATCTGTGTTCTTACTCTTCCAATGCCCTGCACTTTTTGTGCCTGCAACCATTCTGTTTCAGGGTGGTGACTTCAGTCAGCCGTTATAGAAAGTATACGAAAAAAGGAAGAAAACGTCAATCAATTTTAACGCAAACGTTTGAGGAAAATTTGCGTTCCAGTCACGTAAAAAATACGGACACCAATCAGCCCACCGGCTGCAGGGCGCATACGCGGATCTCATCCAGTTCCTCAGCCCGAAGAGTGCCGTGATCATAAAGCCGCTGATACTCCTTCGATACATCACTGTCAAACATCAGCACATCGTCAGAATTGATCGTCACTTCGATCCCCTCTCTGAAAAGGACCTTAATCGGATGCTCCTCGTAGGAATCCACACGCCCCAGCTTCCGGTTGCTGGTTGGCGTAATATTCAGTCTGATCCGGTTCTCTGCAAGATACCGCATCACCTCAGCTGAATTCACAGCCGCGATCCCATGCTGTACCTCGTCGAGATGAAGAAGTTCCACGCCGGCCCGTATATCTTCCGCCGTTCCCCATTCCCCGATATGTGCCTTCCGGATGAGATGATACTCTTCCGCCTTCCGGTAAATGGGCACAAAGTTTTCAATTGGCTGCGCCATCTCATCTCCATACAGATCGATGGAACAGAACTCCGGTCTGCCCCAGAACGGTTCCAGCTGCTCCATAAGCCACTGCACCGGACAGTGCCTCGAAAGCCCGACCAAAAGCCGCAGCTCGAGATCCGGCGCGTACTTATCCCGTGCCGAAAAAAATGCTTCTGTCAGCGCATTCACGTCATGGTCAAAGTACTGTCCCAGTCCCCATACATCCTCTCCAATCTCCAGGACCGTAACGCCGTCTTCCCTGGCCTGTACAAATGCGGCCTCAATCAGAAAGCGGCGGCCTTCGCTGCTTTCAAAATACTTCCCAATGAACTCCTGATTCCACTGATCCATCTCCTGCATCGACTTTAAAACGCCTTCCAGCGCAGGAATCAGGAGTCCCTTTCTCTCACATATAAAGCTCCTGCTGCCTCCCAGCACAAAATGGTTATGCAAATCCGCTTTCGGAATCTGCCGCAGCCGCTCTGTATCTCTGTTCTTTAAGGCGTTTATGAATGCTTCCGACCATTCATCTCTCATACCTGGCCTCCCATTTCTTTTATTTTCAAGACAACTCCTTACTCCTGTCAAGTAAAAATATCTCCCGCAGATATCCCCCGTACTTTAAAGCAGACTTCACCGGCTCATATCCCTGACTGATGACATTCTGCCTGCTGTACCGGTTCTCCGGATGCACCGTACACATAAAATACCGGTATCCCTGTTCCGTCAATTCCCGCTCTGCGTGCTGCATCAGCCTTTTCTGTAATCCCGCTCCACGGTACTGCGGAAGAATTGCTACGGAATCCATCTGGGCCACCAACGAAAGTGCTTCCTCCGAAAGTCCGATATCACGCCCCAGATTTTCTTCAGAATTCCCGGGAAATGTCACAAGAAAAATGCCGGCCACAGCGCCCGAAGGCTCATGAACTGCCTTGTAACCGACGCCGTTGCAGTCTTTCAGCATGTGGTACGTATACTCCGCATTATCGGCCGCAAACCATTCTTTCTGTTCAAGTGCCTCATAAACTTCCTGAATCACAGAGGCAAACAGCTGGTAATCCGTTTCCTCCGCCTTCACAATTTTAAATGTCATACTGGACCTCCTTTGATCTCTCTTGATATCTCCATTCATTTCTCCTAGGATATCTCCTTCTCTGTCTCCTTCATTCTTCGGCTTCCCGCTCTCTGATCCGAAACACCGGGATCCATAGAGGTCTATACCTTTTTATCAACCAGAATACGCCATATAAGGCGCCATATTCTTTATGTATGTCAAAATTACGTTCATACAGTTAAATACTCTGTTTCCACTTGTACTTCCTGGACGGTTCCCCTGGGAACGTAATTCTCTGAGGCCCGCTGTGCTGCTACCCTGCGGCCGTACATACCGGCTCCCAGTAATACGAGAATCAAGCAAAAAGCAATCAGCATGACTTTGTTATACAGATTCTTATCCTCCATCTCCCTGTCCTTTCCTGCCTACCGGCACGCTTCACTCTTTTCTTCAGTCTACCATAAAACAGGCTCGCTGTCTCTTTCTGTTTTCTTACATCTTACACAACAATATTTTTCGTATACCTGCAGGCCGGGTAGTTGGAGCAGCCGTAGAATGGTCCGAATTTCCCATTTCGCTTTGTAAGTTCTCCCCCGCATCTGGGGCAGACCGGAATATCCGCGTCCTTTAAAAGTTTTCCCATGTGCTCATAGCAGATCTGATTCATCACACAGTCGTTAAACGCCCGGTGTGCGCCCTCTGAACTGATCTTAAAATAATCGGCCAGATCCGTAAGCCGGTGACGGGAAAGACCCGGAAGCAAGGCCCTGGCCATAAACAGTGTATCAATAAAATCATTCAGAACCGCCTTCCTGCATACCTCATCAGCCGCACGGTTCAGAAACAGCAGATCAAAGGACTGGATGTTATGGCCGATCAGAATCTCTCCGTCGATAAAATCTAAAAACTCTGGCAGAATAAACTCCAGCCCGGGCTCACTCTGAACCATCTCATCGGTTATCCCGTTCACCTTTGTAGCCCCGGCCGGAATGGGACGTCTGGGATTAACCAGCCTTGAAAAGGTCTCCACCTGTTCATGATTCTTAACCTTCAGGGCGGATATCTCGATGATATCATCCTTTACCGCACTGATCCCCGTCGTCTCCAAATCGAACACCACATAATTGTCCACATATTTACTGAGCCGTTTTCCTCTGTTGTCCGCTGCTGCCATAGTTCTTTTTCCTTTCCGTATATCAGATATCCTGTCTTCTGTTCCTGATTTCATGTTCTATTCCTGGTTCCATGTTTTGTTCCTGGTTCTGTTTTCTGCAATTATACCGGATTTTGACCGGGATTTCCACTCTAAACTTTACTTCTTCCGTTTTAACCTGGAAAAATCGAATACCAGTCCCCTGCATACCCGTGACCCCAGTGCACCGGAAAAAGATGCAAGATCCATCTCACCGTCATCGAAATAATAGACGTAACCGTGATCCCAGTCCCGGTCCACAATCCAGTACTCCTTCACACCGGCTTTCCGGTATCTGGTCAGTTTGATCCGGTAATCCATATACTGGGATTCCGGAGCTACCACCTCGATCACAATCTCCGGCGCTCCGCTGCATCCGCATTTCGTCAGTTTTCTCCGGTCGAGAATCACACAGAGATCCGGTATCAGATACGTCATACCCCCGGCCAGCGTAAGACCGAACGGGGCTGTACGCACTTCACAAAATCCCGGATTTGCCTTTCGGTACTCCTCTATCATTTCCTTTAAAATTCTTACAATCCTCTGATGCCACCGTTTCGGCCTCTTCATAATATAACTCCGGCCATCGATCCTCTCAGCAAGCGGTTCCCCGCCAGGACTGGTACATTTTTTTCTTGAATAACTTTCTTCTGGCACCTCTCTCACATTTCAGGCCTCACTTTCTTAAGACTCCACGCTCCATACGAATCCATTATCAGCCTCATGTCCGATCACATCATTTCACAGTAACAACTACTTTTCATTATGTATTCTGTTTCGTACAAGAGAACACTGGTCCTGGTCCGTCTGTCGCCCCCCTGCTTAACGCTCCTACAATTATACTTGTTTTCCGGGAGTACTTCCAGTTATTTTTCTCTTCCCTGAGTTCCATGCCTGTCATGGATCCTGACGGATCCCTGCCATACAGCTTTTCGTAACTACAAAAATCACCGGCCGCTCCGTTCAAATGCTTTTATTCTGGAGCAATACCGGTGATTTTGTTATTTTCATTGATCGGATTTCATTGATCAGATTTAGTTGATCGCCACCATCTGCGCCGCTACTGTTTCCGCTTCCTCCGCTGAGAAGTAGCCGCAGTCTTCCATGCGCCTCAACACCTGCATCTGCCGTTTCTCCGCCAGCACAGGATTCTTTGTGGGAGCGTATCTGGAAGGGGCATTCGGAATTCCCGCCAGAAGAGTGCTCTCATATTTCGTCATTTCTTCCGGCGCCTTTCCAAAATAGCCCTCGCTGGCGTCGGCTACGGTGTAATAACCATCTCCGAAATAGATGGTATTTACGTACAGTTCCAGAATCTCTTCCTTACTGTAATTGCGCTCCAGATCAAAAGCCATGAAGACTTCCGCCGCCTTCCTCGTCATCTCCTTCTCCTGGCTGAAATAAAGATTCTTCGCCAGCTGCTGGGTGATGGTGCTTCCGCCTTCCACGAATCTGCCTGCCCGTATATCATTAAATACCGCTCTTCCGATGGCAATGAGATCGATTCCCGAGTGCCTGTAAAATCTGTGGTCTTCCACAGAAACAACCGCATTCACATATACCTCCGGCAGTTCTTCAAATGCCGTATAATGTTCTTTGTTCTGGATCGATTCTACTTTATCCGCCAGACTCATCTGATCCAGCGCATTCCGGTACATGGAGTATCCCTTACCTGCAACCGCGAAGCCGGAGCAGATGCACAGTACCATTGTCAGAACGAAGAACCATTTTAATATTCTCATAACCTTTATTTTTTTCATTGTATCTGCTCCTTTCTTTTTGGTTTCAGACTTTTTTTGTTTTACTGGTTCTATTGTAACAGATTTTCAAACAGAAGACTTTAATAAACCCTTATAATAATCTGACAGATTCCGGTAAATACTAACGAGAATCTGAACAATTATTACGAAAAACAGATGTAAAAATAAAATTGTTAAACATTCCAGATAAAACAACAGCGGAGGGGACTGCGAAAACCACAGCCCCCTCCGTATATTGAGGAAAACAAATAAAAGAAAGTATCCTATTTAATCACAATCGCCTGAGATAAATGTCTCGGTGAATCTGCATCAATCCCTTTTTTCTCTGCGATATAATATCCAATGAACTGACCGATAAATCCAATGAGGGCCGCGTTCTGCGTATCATTATAGCCATATGTCAGATCCAGGCAGTAATCTGCGTCTTTAAAATCCACAGAAGCCGTGTTACCGATCGCTGCAGTAACAGCTCCATACTCCTTCATCTGGGCCAGCAGCTTCCCATCCTCCTTTACAGTCTCCGAATGGCTTAATAAGATGATGAGCGTATTCTCATCTGCCAGGCTCATCGGGCCGTGGCGGTATTCCAGCGAGAAGTAGGCCTCCGAATTGGAGAGTCCCATTTCCTTCATCTTATTCATACACTCATTGGCCACGCCATAGTTAATCCCCTGTCCCAGCGTAATAAACAGGTTCAGTCCCTCATGCTCCGTAATGATACGCTTTGCCATCTCATCCATTTTCTTTAACGCATCCCGCGCATGATCACCGTAACCGGCCATAGCTGCGATCTCTTCCTTTTTACCGCCCACATACATCGCCATGACGGCAGCCAGGTACACCATGCTGGTGAACGAGCGGGTCATGATGACACTGTCTTCCGCCGTATCCGGAGAAAGGATCATAAAGTCATTGTAGAGTGCGCTGTCCTTATCACAGGTAATCGCCAGTGATTTCACTCCCGGATAACTTCTCACCTTATCTATCGCCATGCGCACTTCCGTCGTGTAGCTCTTCCTCGTAATCGGAAGGACAAGCACCTTCCGGTTTTTCACAAACGTCTCCGGGAAATAATAGAGCTCCGAACAGCATACCGCTTTTGATGGTATCGCGTTATAGCTTGAAAATGCGTGTGCCGCAGCCTGGGCCAGATAGAGACTGGTGCCGCAACCTGTGAAGATCAGTTCGTCGTAATCTTCTGCAAATACCTTGTCGAGAACACCATAAATATCCTCTAAAGTCTCATTGACAGCCTCAAATGATTCTGGCTGTAAATAAATTTCTTTGTATGTAATTTCACTGTTTCTCTTTTCCATTATAAAAATCCTCTCTGTTATAATCAATTTATTCTGTACTATTAAGCTTTCCCCTCAGAACCGGCCAGGCGGATAATGTCCTTAATGTCTTCTGTCAGTCTGTCGTTAGCAAACTGTGACAATTTCCACGAGTGTCCCTGATGGTCCAGCGTTTTCAGTCCCTCTTCGTAATGTTCCACATATTTGTACCGGATTTCCGTACCAAAATTAATCTTTGCCACTCCCAGCTTAATTGCTTCTTTTACAATCTCCTCCTTCATTCCAGTACAACCGTGAAGCACCAGTGGAATATCCGTAAATTTTCTCACAGCCTCCAGTACCTCTAAATGGATATCCGGCTCACCCTTATAATAACCATGAGCATTGCCGATCCCGATTGCCAGGGAATCCGGCTGGCACAATCCTAAGAATTCCTTTACTTCACAGGGATCTACGATGTTCTTATTTTCCATCACGGTTCCCATATTGTCAAGGCGCAGGAGTTCTCCAATCTCCGCCTCCACAGGCACTCCAAAACACTTTGCAACCTTGATCACCTCATTCGTCATAGCTGCATTTTCTTCGATCGGGCTTGTGGAACCGTCGATCATCACAGAGGTAAATCCAAGTTTCAGCGCCTCCATGCAGATATCAAAGTCGGCTCCGTGATCTAAGTGTATCGATACAGGGACAGAAACTTTGTCGGCACACCATTTACAGACCTGTACAAACCAGTCATGGCCGGAATAAGCACCGGTAGACACATAATGAGCCAGTATAATAGGAGATTTCATCTCCTCAGCCGCACGGCATGCAGCCCATATGATATCATAATTGCCACCCTGTGTATTGAGTGCCGGAATGGCATATCCATTTTTGGATGCCTCAATTAGATTTTCTTTGTTAGTTACAAGCATAATATTCTCCTTTTTCTTAACCTTTTACCGCTCCGGCTACCAGACCCTTGATCATGTACTTCTGGAAGAAGAAGAATACAATCACCATCGGAATCGTACCCACAATGGATATTGTATTGATCAGCGACCAGTCATAGGAAAGTTCGCCCAGATAGCGAAGCGCCACGCCTGCGGATAATGTCCGAAGCGAATCTGTCTGTATGAGTGTGGATGCGTGTAAATAATCATCCCAGGACAGCAAAAATGCATAGATGCCGACTGCCAGCATGCCGGGTTTCACTAACGGAACCACAACCCGGAACAGTGTACCGAACCGGCCGGCTCCGTCAACACGGGCAGCTTCTTCCAGTTCTCTGGGAATTCCATCATAGAAACTGGACATCAGCATAATGGTGAACGGAAGCTGTCCGGCTGCAATAGCCAGGATCAGTCCCGCATGGGTATTGATCAGATGAACGTCTCCAAGTATTTTATACAGGGAAATCAACCGGCTGACAACCGGGAACATCTGTGCGGAGGTAAATGCAGCTATGATCCATTTGTTCCACTTAAAATGGAAGCGGGACAGCGCATAACCGGAAATAATCGCCATAAATGTCGTCAGCAGCGCCGTGGAACCGGCTACAATAAAGTTGTTTTTATAATATGTAAAGAAATCATTATCCACTGTAAACAGATTGATATAACTCTGGAAGGTGGGATTCTTTACAATAAAGGTCGGAGGAAATTTATATGCCTCCATATTGGTTTTAAAGGACGTCAGCAGTACCCACAATAAAGGGAACAGCAGGAAGACGAGAATGATAATTAAAACCACGTATTTGATCACGCCGTTAAGGATACGTTTCCGTTTCATAAGCTTTCCACCCCCTCTACATGTCTTCGCTCTTAAAGATGCGGTTATAAATATAAACTACAACAATCATCATCAGCATCCAGACGGTCGTAACTGCAGCTCCTGATCCGAAGTTGTTGGAGACGAACGCCTCCCGGTAGCTTAAGATCGCCATCGTAGTCGTAGAGTTGTTTGGACCGCCCCCTGTCATGGTCCAGAACAGCGGGAACTGTTTGAAATTCTCGATAATGGACATGGATACCGTAACCTTGATAACGCTCTTCATGTAAGGAAGGACAATCCGGAAAAATCTCTGAACACCGTTTGCCCCGTCAATCTTTGCCGCCTCCTGCATATCCTCCGGAACATTGGCCAGACCTGCCAGAAGGAGCAGTGTGGCAAGCGGAATCTGCTTCCACAGTGCAGCTACCGACACACCAAACATGGCCGTAGCCGGATTATTCAAGATTGCAAAATCCGTGATTCTCCCTTTTGTCAGGACGCCTACGAAATATTTGACCAGACCGTACTGAGGCTGGAACATCCACAGCCAGACGAGACCGGATATCAGCGTCGGAACCACCCAGGGAACCATCATAATACTGCGGATAAATCTGGAAAATTTTACATTGCTGTTAAGAATCAGTGCCAAAGCCATACCAAGTACGAACTGGGCAATCACCACGCCAAAGACGAAGGTCAGCGTGTTTGTCATAGACGGAATCAGCTTTCCGTTGGAAAACAGCTTCGTATAATTGGCAAAATTATTCCACACCCCTGGCTGTCCCGAAATGATGTTCCTGACCTTATAGTCGAAAAAGCTTCGGTAAATTGAATCCACAACAGGTACCAGAATAAATGAAACTGTTGTGATAATAGCAGGAATCAACAGTGCGATTGCAAATATTTTATCACCCGTCTGGTTTTTCCAGAGGGATTTCTTAATACCTTTCTCCATCGTAACAACTCCCTTTATATATTTTCCCCATATACATTGATACCCGGTCCCAGTACTCCCGCTAAGTCTTTTTGTCCACCGCCCATAACAGGCTCCTTAGCTCCATCGATTCTGGGATCCACATACTGCAAAAACCACAGTTCCATTTGCTTCTTCATATCCCGAATCACATCCTGATAGGATTCATCTTCTATTCCGTTATATGCCTCCCCCGGATCCGCCTCCAAATCATAAAACTCGTCGGGGCCGAAAGGATATCTGTGAACCAGCTTATACTTCCTGCTTCTTATCATTCGGACCGGTCCATACTCATCGAAGACGACAACACTGTTCTCCTCTCCTTTCTGCTCCTGGCCCATCAAAGCCGGAAGGAAGCTCTTACCCGGAAGCTTATCCGCCTCATCATTTTTAAATCCCAGGTAATCTAAAAGAGTGGGCATAAAGTCATAGCCGCTGTGCATCTCGTCACAAACATGATTCTCCGGAATATGCCCCTTATGACACATAATCAAGGGTACCTTCACGGAAGAATCATACATATTGAGTGGAAATGTCCCGTTGCCCTTGCCCCAGATTCCATGGTGGCCGCAGTTAAATCCATTGTCGCTGGAAAAAATAATCAGGGTATCCTCCATAAGATTCTCTTCCTCCAGCTTTTTTAAGATGCGCCCCACATTATCATCCATAGCTGTAACTGCTGCAAAATAACCGATCAGAGACTCTCTGGGCTTTTGATACCCCGCGATTACCTCTGTCTTTGCCCATGGATGCGCCTCCCCCTGAGGACATGTCTCAAACGGACAATCTTCATAGAGATCCGTATATTTCTTCGGATGACAGTTTATCCATGGAGAATGGGGCGCTGTATAATGCACACTTAAGTAAAAAGGCTGCTCCTTATTCTTCTCTCTGTCTATGAAGGAAATCGCTTCATCGGTGATCACATCGGTTATATAACCCTTTTCCTCAATCTTCTGCCCGTTACGGAACATTGGTGCGTTGTAGTAGGGGCCGCCTCCCTTCTGGTGAGCATACCAGAAGGAGAAGCCCTTTTGCGGATGACCGCCGTCGCCCAAATGCCACTTTCCGCTCAGACCGCAGGTATATCCCTCTTCGGCCAAAATGTCCGTATAGCCGCGATGATCCTTCAGGAACTCAATTGCAGACTGAGAGGCGCCTCCATTTCCCCCGCTTAAGTAATCAAGAATTCCGTGCTGCGACGGAATCTTTCCTGTCAACAGAGAAGCTCTGGCAGGAGAACAAACCGGAGACGTGCAGAAAAAGTTATCAAATCTCACTCCCTGTTTCGCCAGCTTATCAAGGTTTGGCGTCTGGATCTCAGAGTTGCCATAACAGCCCATAGACCAGATTCCCTGATCATCCGTCAGAATAAATAGAACGTTCGGTTTCTTTCCTGCCATGTCTTTCTACCTCTTTTCTTAATCTTGACTCAATTATTTCTATGGAAGCAGCGGCTGTACAGCCGTCTTAAAGCCTTCAATCGCCGTATCCACATCCTCGCCGCCTACTGTTACCGCCTGTGCCAGTGCACACAGTTCTAAGTTAAACTCCGATAATGTCGGGAACATGTAAACCGGTTCTGCCTTCTCAACAGAATCCCCTGCACCATTTAAGATCGGACTGTTCTTAACAGCTTCCATATCCTTCATGGAATTTTTAGCCGGAAGTGCCGGTGCGATATTGGCAATATAGTCATTCAGCACCTCAGGTGTAATTACGTACTGGATAAAATTCTTAACTGCTTCTACGTGATCCGGCCCATTGTCTACTGCTACGAAGCAGTGTGATTGAAGAGTCGATGCGCCTTCACCATTTCCTCCCTTTAACGGCTCTGCTGCTGCCGCAAAGTTCACTACATCCGGGTTAATGGATTTTGCACCGTTAAAGCCCCAGGAATTATCGTAGTACATGGCCAGCTGACCAAGCGCAAATAAGTTCCGTAAATCCTTTGGCTTCGCGTTCTGTGGATTGTATCCCTTCTGATCCAAAAGCTTTAACATCTCCAGTGATTCTTTAAATGCCGGATCATCAGCGGTAAGCTTGCCGTTATCATCGATAACCTTTCCGCCAAAGTTTGCTGCAAATGCCTGAATAGAAGAACCGATTACGATAACAGATGCTGTCGGCTGTCCAAACGCGTATACTTTATTTCCATCGTCCGTTGTCAAAGCCGCTAACTTCTCAGCCATTGTAAGCATCTCATCATATGTTTTCGGCGGCTGTTCCGGATCCAGTCCTGCTTTCTTAAACAGATCCTTATTGTAGAACAAAAGTGACGGAGATACGTAAAGCGGCGCTCCATATACCTCTCCATCGATGGAATGCGCTTCCAGAATGTTTGCATAATAATCATTCAGAAACGATTCATCCAGCACGTCCTTCATCGGCATTGCCAAACCGGAATCTACCAGAGCCGGCAGCCAGATCATTTCGCTGAAGATACAGTCCACACGGTCCCCGCCGCCTGCCATGTTGATGACCTGATTTAAAATTTCTCCATAAGGAGCCGTCACCCATTCGATCGTTACATTCGGATATTTCTCCTCATATCCAGCTTTCACACTGCTCCAGAACTCATCATACCCTTTTTCCAGCACAGCATAATTGGCGATCTTCAAGGTTATCTTTTCCCCGCTGCCCGTATCCGCCGCCTTTGCTTCCTCTTTCGTACCCGCTTCTGTCTTTGCCTCCGTGCCTGCCGTACTTCCCGCTGTACTGCCGCCTCCGCCGGAACACCCGGTGGTCAATGCCATAACACAAGCGAGTGCCAGTGCTGCCAGTCTTCTCTTTTTCATCATAATACCCTCTCTTTCCTCATTTTTCATATAGTTTTTGTGTTTCTCTATATTGACTCGAGCTTTATACACTCGAGTGTATAAACCCGAATATAAAATGGAAAACCATTTTATATTTTCACATTCTTACTTTCGTCTTCCGGAAGAGACCTTCTTACGTACTCTCCCGGATAATCAGCTTTGTCTCAAACGTCGCGTTATCCGGCATCTGACCGCCGATCATCTGAACCATCATATCGATAACAGTTCTGCTTATCTCCTCCCGCTGCATCTCCAGTGTCGTAAGCTTTGGTGAACAGAACCGGCTGATGCTGGAATTATCAAATCCTACAACGCCGATATCCGCGGGAACCCGCTTTCCAATTCCTATTGCTGCCTGCATGGCAATGCAGGCCACCATATCGTTACGTCCCATCATTCCGTCCACCTGATCATGACACCTTAAGTAATCTGCTACAGTCTCAGTCAGTTCCTCTTCCGTATGGCAACCGGCTATTACCGTATCGCCGCCTGCCTCCAGGCCGTGATCGTGAAGTTCATCCAGATATCCGCTGAGACGAAGATCCGACGGACCGCTGACATTCCCCCGCCTGCTGATGCGATCGATGTAGATGATATTCTTTTTTCCTCTGCTGATTAAGTGGTTTACCCCTGTTCTCGCCCCGGAATAAAGTCCGGAAGCCAGTGTCGCCACATTCTCCGGCAGAGTATCGTGCTTCTTATGTTCAAACAACAGCACCGGGATACCGGCCTTACTGAAATGCCTTACATACTCTTCCGGAAAACTGATGGAACTGATGATGATACCGTCATACTGGCGGCTGATAACCTGTGATACAAACTCCGGTGTGTTCCGGTTGGCACAAAGTGAAATCAGGAATCCGGCTTCGTAAGCATACTTATCCATCTCACTGACAATTCTGCTGAAATACTCGTTTGTAATCTGATCTGCAATGAACAGCAGCTGATTGCTGCGTTTTCCTTTCAAAGCTCTTGCCACATTGTTAGGACGGTAATGCAGGGCCGCAATGGCATCCTCCACTCTCTGTCTTTTCTCCTTTGCTACATAGCGGTTATTATTCACAACATATGATACTATGGTTTCACTCACTCCAGCAGCCTTTGCTACGTCTGCCCTTGTGACCCGCTCACGATTTCTCTCCATACGTTCTTTTCTCCTTGCCGCATACCCTCGTACTGTACTTTTATTCAGTATAACTCTGTATGGGAAAAAGTGTCAATGTTCACAGTCATTATTGTTTACAAGCCAGGATCCCACGAGGTGGATTTTGTGAGTGGAGCGAAGCGTGTTATTGTTCACGGAGTGAACAGTAATTCACGGCCAGATTTTACATCTCAATAACCGGAATATTTAACAATCCACAGATTTCCTTCATAGCTTCCGCCACATCTTCCCAGACAATGCTGTAATGATGAGGAATTCCCTCTGTTATAATTCCTTCTATAATTTCTCTCACCGGCCGCTCCACCTTTACACTGGCTGTTACGCCTTTTGTACAACGGTCCAAAGCGACGGCTTCTCCACGAAGAAGAAAAAGTTTGTACGCACCGTCTATATTGCAAAACCTGGCTACTGTCACCTTTCCAGGCTTAAGCGCCCCATAAAAAGCCGTTCCCTGTCCCGCCAGCGGATGATTTCTGATTTCCACCTCATATGCTTTATTAAATAAAGATGGGGCAGCGTTTCCACAGTGCCAGAAGGTAATTACATTTTTCTCTTCATCAATGTTAATCAGGTCTGTGATAAAACTGGGCTCCCCCGTAAGATAATATTCTGTCATCTGAGCCAGTTCCGCATCGACATCACCCTCGCACCCGATAGTAATACCATCGTCAGCCAAACGTCCAAGCACCGCACACGGTGTCGTATGTAAATTCCCCATCTCCGGCCAGCATTTAATTGCTGCGAAATCGTAATGCTGCTCTGCCATCACTTCTTTTAAAGCAAGATACAGCCTGGAATGATTCTCCAGATGGCCCTCCGGCAGTTTTCCTGTGTCATACGCTTCCGCCATCTTCGCCATGTCTGCCTCATACTTCTCAGCTGGCAGATCAGCCATCTTGTCGAAAACCACCTTTAAATCAGTCTCTTCGATCTTAACTCCGAAGGTTCTCCGGATCAGCCCTTCGTCAAATGCACAGTTATAAAATGCGGTAGGCCGGTACCCCAAAAGTCCTAATGTGGTATGCTTTAAAGACTTAACCACTCCGTAAGCAAGAAGAAGATTTTTAACTTTCTCTGCTGCCTTATCATCTTCCCTGCTTCCGTAGATTGTATGGCAGGAAACTCCCAACCGTCTTAATGCAGCCGCATTCATCGTCATTGAGCAGAGTGCATTGGAATACAATCTGTCTTCCCTTTCAAAAGGTACTTCATAGGGAGCCCAAAGGATAATCGGTATCTGAACCATCTCCGCCAGATAGGAAGCCACGTCATCGCCGGTAAATGCCCCATATACAAGAACAATAACATCTGCCTCCTGGCGCTTAAATTCTCTGACCGCCGCTTCAACCGATTCAATCCCGCTTCCAAGTTCCGGCGCCCGGACTACTTTTACTTCTGGCATCTGCGCTTCCAGCCATTCACCATACTCTCTGTTTCTTTGTTCCGGAACCTCTCGCGGCCACCGTCCCGAACATGTTGTTATAAAACCAATCGTTAGCTGCATCTGATTACCTTCCCCATTCTTAGTAATTTGCACAATTGTAGTTTATATCAACTCGTGTGTATATATCATTTTTACCATATTCTTTTCTCATTGTCAATACCTTTTTCTCATTTTTTTGCTGGTAACAGTGACTTCCGGAAACGAATGCTGAACGGTTACCAGCAAAAAATGAAGAGTCCGCGAACCGGACTCCCTCGCCGGAGCGCGGTTGCTTCAGCAACCATACTTCCTCAGCGCGGAGTGCGCCTCCTGCCCGGAGGACTTATTATGTAACAGGAGCACTTTTACATAATAAAAGCAGCAGCACCCAAAGCCGAGAAAGAACCCCATCGTTCGCGTGCTGCTGCCTGAAAACCAGTGACACCTTTGTCTTATTCTTATGGCAGCAATGGCTGAACAGATTTCTCAAAATCTGCCGCTGCCGCCGAAACCTCCTCATCTCCCATTGTCACTGCCTGAGCCAGCGCACAGAGTTCCAGATTAAAATCTGCCACGGTCGGAAACATCAAGCTGGGTGAGAGGTGGTTTACCGTATCTCTGGCACCTGCCAGAAAGGCACTGTTATTCACTCCATCCATATGCTCCATAGCTTTCTTAGCCGGATATGCCGGTGCAATATTCGTCATATAATCCTCCATTATTTCCGGAGTAATCACGTATTGGATAAAATTCTTCACTGCCTCCTTTTTCTCCGGACCATTGTCAATCGCGATAAAACAGTGAGACTGTGAAACCGTCTCGCCGCTCCCCTCTCCTCCGGCCAATGGACATGCAGTCGCTGTAAAATCCGCTGCCGCCGGATTAATGGATGTTACTCCATTGATTCCGCCTGTCTTGTCATAATACATGGCCAGCTGTCCCAGTGCAAAAAGATTTCTTAAATCCTTTGCTTTCGCATTCTGAGGATTATAGCCCTTTTCATCCAATTCCTGCAAGAATTCAAAAGCCTGGATAAAACCAGGATTTTTCATATCCAGCTTCCCGTCAGCATCCAGAATCTCACCGCCGAAATTTTTTATGAGTCCCTGCAGATAAGAGCCAACTACAATCACTGATCCGGTTGGAAATCCGAACGCATATACCTTGTTGCCGTCAGATGATTTTAACTGTGACAGCTTTTCCGCCATTCCCATCATCTCATCATACGTCTTCGGCGGCTTCTCCGGATCAAGTCCGGCTTCCTTAAAGAGTTCCCTGTTATAAAATAATACCGGCGGCGTCAAATACAGCGGAGCTGCATATACGGTACCATCCATAGAATGAGCCGCTAATGCATTAGGATAGTAGTCGTTTAGAAAATCCGAATCAAGCACCTGATCCATTGGAGCCGCCAGGCCAGCCTCAACCAGCGACGGAATCCAGATATCTTCACCAAATACACAGTCTACCTTGTCTCCGCCTCCAGCCATGTTTATAACCTGATTTAATATCTCTCCATAGGGTGCCGTTACCCATTCTACAGTCACATTAGGATATTTCGACTCATATCCTGTTTTTACATTCTGCCAGAATTCCTCGTACCCTTTTTCCAGTACTGCATAGTTTGCAATTTTAATGGTGACAGGAACCTCCGAATCTGCTTCCGAAGTATTGGTCTCCGGTATACTCTCCGGTATACTCTCTGTTGTCACTTCACTGGAATCCGTACTGATCTCCTGTGTGGACTGACTTTTTGCACAACCTGTCGTCAACACCAGTAAGCAGGCAAGCAGAAATACTGACATCCTCCTCTTTATCATAAGTTTCCTTCTCCTTTCTAAACACAGATCAACTCACAGTTTCAAACAGTATACTGAGATTCATCAGAGCACGCGGCACATGAAACGCTACCCGGTGCTTCCCTCCTTTGTTTTTACGTAGCGGCGTCCCATCCCGCTTTAACACAGGATACCAGTCTCCCCCTTCTTCAGGCTTAAAATACGTCTGGCAGAACTGATGGAGCTGACGAAACTGCTCTATGGCAGTCTCCTCCCCAGTCAGCACAGCGGCAAGCGCAAACGCATAAAGACTCTCACAGTTCACCCAGTCCACTTTGTCATCTGCCCTGAGATCTCCCGTATCCGTCTTTAACGTGTCCTCTCCCTCCTTTCCATAGCAGTCAAACCGGTGAATCACACCCCCATGCGTCCGATCAACTGCTGCTTTCGCTGTTTCCTGTATAATAGTAAGCGCACGCGAAATCACAGCGTCATCTGTATCCCTGGCATAATCGATGCAGAACCACATGCCTTCGAAAATGTGCCCCGGATTGACAATGCGCCCTTCCGGAGTATCCCATACGGATCCATCTTCTTTAAGACTTTCCAACAGATAACCGCTTTCATTTTTCCCAAAGAAATACAACAGTTTTCTGATACAGAAATCAATAAACGGTCCTGTCACCTCTTTTCCCAGAACTTTCTCCGCTACCATTGAAGAATGAACCGCAATCATATACGGGGAATGTCTCTCTATTCCGTTTTGCCACACGTGTGGTTTTATATCCCGAAATTCAGGATCCATGATATGATTTCTCGCACTGTCAAATGTCTTTCGAATCAGGTCATAATCCGTCTGATCCCCCGATGCAGATGCATACTGTGCTAACGCAATCAGGGCAAACAAGTCCGTAAAGATGGAAGTCGTCCCTTCAATCACCTCTTCCCCATTCTCTGACACCTCATAGTTCCATCGCCCTTCCCCCGCATAAGCATGGCAAACCAGAAAATCTCGTCCTGCCTTTGCCAGTGAGAGCCACTTTTCCTCGCGTCCTGAATATTCATAATAGGCAGCAAACATGTAGGTCTGACGTGCCTGAGCCCATATATTCCTTCGTCTGGAAACCAGTTTCCAGTTTTCTCCGAAGTCTGTTAAATATCCGCCGGACGGATCTGCAGAATGCTCCGCCCACTCTTCCATAATCTCTGAGAGCTGGCTTTTATACAGGGCTGACAACTGCCTGGCCTCTTCTTTTGTTATCCCAATTTTCATATCTAATCCTCTCTGGACACACTTAATCAAGAATCATTTCCGCGGCCTTCTTGAAATCTGCAATCGCCTTGTCCACATCTGTCTTTCCGACCGTCACAGCCTGAGCCAATGCACAAAGTTCCAGATTCAAATCACTGTTCTGAGGAATGAAAACCTGAGTTTTCGTATTAGCCTCGGAACCAGCTGCTCCCTTTAAGATCAGACTGTCATCCACTGCGTGTTCCATGGATTTCTTAGCCGGATATGCAAGTGTTTCATTGGACATACGGTAACTTAAATTATCATTTGTTATAATATATTCAACAAGCTTTTCCACGGCTTTTTTACGTGTTTCTCCATTATCTACCATCATCAGACAATGAGACTGCAAAATACTCTGTCCCGTGCCACTGCCTCCTTTTAAAGGTTTTGCAGTAACCGTAAATGCTTCCGCCTCCGGATTAATTGGTTTAATTCCTGCAAATCCCCATGACTGGTCGTAATACATAGCGAGTCTTCCCAGCGCAAATAAGTTTCTTAAATCCTTCAGTTTCGCATTCTGTGGATTATATCCCTTCTCATCCAAAAGCTTCAGCATTTCAAACGCCTGTTTAAATCCTTCGTTATCACAGCTTAACTTTCCGTTTTCATCAAGCACCTGACCTCCAAAATTGAATACCATGCTTGTCAGCGAAGCGCCAGACACCGGCACCGATGCCGTGGTCTGTCCAAATGCATATACCTGATTCCCATCCGCATCCTTTAGCTGCGAAAGCTTCTCGGCACACTCCAACATCTCTTCATAGGTGGTCGGAGGATTGGCTGCATCCAGTCCGGCCTGTTCAAACAAATCCTTATTAATATACAGAATATACGGTCCTACATATAATGGAAGCGAATAGAGTACATGATCAATCGAATGCGCCTCCAAAACATTAGGGTAAAAATCTTCGAGATATTCCTGCGGCATAATGTCCGATACCGGACATGCAATTCCCGAATCCGCCAGCGTCGGAGTCCAGTCCAATTCACCGAAAATCAGGTCGACATACTCGCCTCCCCCTGCCATATTGATGACCTGCTGTACCATTTCCCCAAATGGTGCAGTGATCCACTCGATTTTTATATTAGGGTTCTCAGTTTCAAAATCTGTTTTGATCTTTTCCCAGAAAGCGCTGTTTCCTTCTTCCAGAACCGCATAATTGGCAAACTTAATTGTAACCGGCTCCTCCTGACTTACAGAATTTTCTGCCTTTGAATCCTCTGCTTTTGCCATCTCCGTTTCGCTTACTTTTGTTTCCTGACTTCCTGGTACTTCAGCAGTCTCTTTTCCCCCTTTTTGACATCCTGCTGTAAAAATCATCGTGCAGGCGAGTGCAAGTGCCATCCATCTTCGTTTCTTCATGTAAATCCCCTCTCTTTCTTAGTACTGTACCCCATTTTTGTTTGTCGTGTATATACACACGTGTGTATATTGTTTATATAAAATGGCTTTCCATTTTATTTTTCCTATACGCTTCTGTGCCAGATCCTTTTCTCCTTCGTGAACTGTCTGAATCTTATCGTTTCGTGCATTGGCTGAAAATTGTTTTTTGACAGCTGCTCTAAGGAATCAACCAGGTTCTGTCTGCTCAATTTATAATTAACTCTTTCTGGTACTGAAAAAACAACACAGTAACCGTGCTTGATATCCGCATCAGGTGTACGTCTGCAATGCGGCGGCAGAGTGGATCATGCGTCTGGCTTTGCTGACGGGCCTGGCACGGACAATGAATACTGTTACCATAGAATTAGACATCCGCTCATTCACAGTTTGCCATTTCCATTGGAATTATGTAAGGAAATAGAATATAGTAATAATTGTGGGAAAGGCTTGAATTATATTGGCACTTTGCACAATTAACCTTTTATAAACTCGTGTGTATAATACATATTTACCATACTTCACACAAATTGTCAATACCCTTTTTCTCTCTGTATAAACAAATAGTTACTATTCTGACTTGCGGTAAGCTATCATTAGTAACACCGTTCATCTCAGAATCCCCTGAACCACAATCACCATCCCGGCAAACGCCATAAATCCGTACACGCATTTCCTCATCACATCAATATTGATCTTCTTGACAATCCTGCTTCCAAGAACACAGCCGGTTAAAATGGCGGCAATTCCCACACCCATAAGCGGCACCAGCGATACCGTCAGAAAGCCGTTGTAAATCCTGGATATCAAATTAAAAATGACAGTAAATGAAAAAAATGCGTTTAAAGTCCCCAAATACTCTTCCTTCGTATCCGTCGCGGCCAGATAAAACAGACTGACCGGCGGTCCGCTGATTCCAAATAAACCACCACAGATACCAGCCAGCGCACCGCATCCGAACTTCATAAAAAGTGTTGGCTTCACGGATAGTTTTCCGGAAAATCCAAAGAAGTACACTGACAGTATGATCAAAAACACACCAAAAACTCCTTTTAGTTTTCCCGCATCGATAAAGGCGGAGCCGTGAATCGCCAGCGTACTGGAAATCAGATAAACAGCAGCGGGAATTACAATACTTTTAAAGCGTACCGATTTGCGGTACCTCCAGAACATGGAACATGACAGCGTCATGGTGATGACATCGCTGAGTGCCGGCGCCGCCGTCATATTTAAAATAAGAGGCAGAAAAATCATGATAATGACTGCTCCGCCAAATCCTGTAACCGCCTGCACAAGTCCTCCGCAAAAGGAGGAAAAGACTACAATCAATACCTGTTCCATCGCATCTCCTTTCCTGATGCACGTTTTCACGTGAATAATGTCTGCTTTGTGTGTTGCAATGTGGCTTGGATTTTCGCTCCGGCTTGGATCTCTGCCCGCCAGTCCGCAGTGCACCTCAGTTCCGCTCCGCTTCACTTCGGTCACGGGCTTCGCCCTATGAAAAAAGCCGAAGGTAAATTTGCTTATGTGCGAGCACAACACAAATTTACCTTCGGCTTTTTTCGCACTGCTCATTGCTAACGTGCAAACTGATAAATATTATAAATGTTTATAAAGATGATGACTATCATTAAAAAGATGAATAACTTATCTACTACCTTGGAATCGATCTTCTTATTGATGCTGCGGCCACTCATGCCTCCCAGGATGCCGCCGATGACCATGAGGGCTAAAAGCCATATCGTAAATTCCGGTACTGTTCTGGTGACCAGGGAATTGATCAGGCTCGTGATCTGGGAGAAGAGGATGATGTACAGGGAGTTCTGGGCCGCTGTCTTTGTCTCCATGGAGAAGAAATAAAACAGAACAACCAGATTGATGGGGCCTCCGCCAATTCCCAGGAAAGAGGAGAAAATCCCCAGTACTACGCCGATGATAATGCATACTACTGCATTTGTCACATGAAGCGTTTTTATCTTATCTTTTTTCAGTGTATAAATCAGCGTTCCCAGTGTGATAATGAGCAGACATCCCGCCTGTACAGCCCCCACCATATCTTTATTCGCAAACATGTTGGAAAGCGCCTGGAACATGGATTTTCCAACTACGCCTCCGATGGCGGCACCTATCGCTAACGGGGTCCCTGTCTTCATGTCAATCAGTGATTCCCCGCTCATCTTTCCCTTAATGACAGAGTAGCAGGTCATCGCCAGCACCGTGCAGCCTGACAGAAAACTGATGGTTGAAACGCTTAATACTCCAAACGCGTCAAGCGTAGGCTTAATAATAACGCCACCGCCAATTCCACAGATCGCTCCCGCTATAGATGCCCCGAAGCTGACAATCCAGAATAAAATATAAAGATATCCACTCATTATCTAACCGTCTCTTTCTTACTCATTTTTATGCATTTGCCGTCAGTAATACCATTCATTCCGCAATGCTGAACTGACACTCTTTTCCCTTAACAAAGGTACGCACAACACTGCAGTCCTCGTCCAAAAATACAAGGTCTGCGTCCTTACCGGGTTCAATAGAACCTACCCGGTCATAAACACCGATCAGTCTGGCCGGATTCTCCGTCAGCATCGGGAGTATATCCGTCAGAGAACGTCCTGTAAATTCCAGAAGGTTCTTCAGTGCTTTTCCGGTTGTCAGCGTACTGCCTGCACGGGTTCCGTCGGAAACCAGCTTGGCATCACCATCCACTACGACTACATCATTCACTCCCAGCTTGTAATTACCATCCGGAAGTCCGGCTGCCATGATGGAATCCGTGACCGCAATCACACGGTCCAGGCCCTTAATCTTTATGATAAAACGGACAGTTCCCGGATGAAGGTGTCTTCCGTCACAGATCATTTCACAGTACACCTCGTCGTCTTCCAGTACTGCTCCCCAGATGGCCGGAAAATGCTGATGTAAAAGCTTCATGGCGTTGCCGGTATGTGTGGCTCCCAACGCACCGTTTTGTATGGCTCGCCGCGCCGTATCATAATCTGCCCCCGAATGACCGATAGCCACCTGAATCCCCAGACTCTTAATATAGGGAATAAAATCAACAATGCCTTCCACCTCAGGAGAAACCGTGATATAGCGTACCTCTCCTTCCGCCGCCTCCTGATACGCCTTCAGAAGCTCCATATCCGGCTTCTTTAAAAGGTGTTCCGGCATAGCGCCTTTATAAGCCGGGCATAAGAACGGCCCTTCCAGATGGATTCCCATGAGATTTGCACCGCAATGCTCCGTATTTTTCCACGCTTTATACATCTGGATGGCATGCATCGTCTGCTCCTTCGTGTCCGTAAGAACAGAACAGAGCCAACTGGTCGTTCCCTGTGAAGCAAAGAAACGACAGATTTTCTCAAAGCCGTCCGCATCCGCTCCATTGACATCCACACCGACTGCTCCATGAGTATGAATATCGATAAATCCCGGAACCACCCGTTTTCCTCCGGCATCAATCACCTCATCACATCTCTCTCCCTCGCAGCCGCCCATTCGGGAAATCCTTCCGTCCTCCAGGAGAAGATCCAGCGTCTCGAAACGATGGTTGTGGTACACAGATGCATTTTTGATCAATGTTTTCACTGTAAAACCTCCTTCCATAAACTCTGTTAACGGTACAGCCAATGCCCTGTCTCCATGATATTCCAAAGAGCGCCGGGCATCGCTCAGAACGGCCTGCCAGCCGCAAAGTCCTGCCGCTGTAAGGCCGTTCCGTCGTTGTATGAATCAGGAATCATTTTATTCCTGCACACATCACAATTCTATTAATGGTGCATATGAGCTGCACAGGCACAATCTTCTGCACCCTTTCCCTCATACACGTCATCCTTCATCATCAGATGTACAGCTCCCAGCTTAAATGTCTGTGGAAGCGCAAGAATATTCGGATTCGGACCTACAAATTTCTTCTTTGCATCCTCCAGCGCCTCTTCAATGGTCGCTCTCGTCTTAAGCCCCATTCCCCTTGCATAACCCGGATCCTGAGCGCCGCAAATGTAAATTGCGGAGGTATTCATCTCTGCAATATGGCCGCAGCTGATCATGGAAAATCCATGGAATGGATGGAATGCGTTGCAGTAGCGGTACTTTCTGATATACTCCTCATTGGTTGCAAAATACTCGCCGTAGCGGTTCATGTCAGGCAGCGTATTCATAAAGTCATGCTGGAACATCTCATACATTTCCCTTGTATATGGCCACAGTTCATCGTGGAAGTATCCGTTGCAGAGAGAAGAACAGATAATCACACAGTTATCGCTCATAATTCTCTTATGCCTGATTACCTGGGCGGAAATAGCCTGAAGCAGCATGATCGGATTGGTTCCCATGCCTTCCCCGTAATGGAAGAACTGTGGCATACCGAATACCATGACATCGTACTTCTTCTCTGCCCACGGCACGTACGTTCTCTTGTCTGCCGTGATCCAGGAATGAGGCTGCATAACCTTTGCATATCCGCTGTTGATCTCGATCTGTCTGGACTTTGTATCGAGAACCGCATCACAGCAGAAGAACTTCTTGCCCATGCATTTCTCCATGTGCTGTCCGATCTCATCGAACTTCGTTCTCATAAGGGACTTTCCGCTTACCGGAGTAAAATCCTTCCGGTGCATAACCTCCGGCACATGGTGGGAGGCGATGGAGCGCCAATGGGTAATTCCCGTCGCACAGTGCTTGTATCCTCCCGAATATCCGCCATAAGGATTGCCCTGGGTATGGCCGATCAGAATCGCAACATCACTGTCGTAGACGTACTTGTTCATCAGAACCGGGTCACCTCTGTCCGTGGTTCCCAAATCTACCAGATGATCGTAGTCCTCACTGTCGTGGTTGATAATCTGGTGCGTATGCCAGAATTCATGGAACAGCTCGTCACCCAGAATATTATGTATCTCCTGTTCCGTATTCTTCCGATGGAGACCGTTGGAACAGATCAGTAAAATGTCCTTCTTCTCAACACCAGCCGCATACAGTTCGTCCAGAATCAGCTTAATGGAAATCTTGCGGTGGGACGTCGGCTGCTCTCCGCCTTTTACACGGTCCGGAAAAATAATGGTAACCTTGGATCCCTTATGAGCCAGCTCAGAGAGCGGTTCCATTCCCATTGGGTTCCTGATGGACTTTAAAGTCTCTTCAATCAGACGGTCCTCCGGTATGCATGCTGGATCCGGCACGGTCTCGCCCGGAATAAAGATGTCAGTTGTATCGGGAAGTTCTGCTGCCATAAGGCCAGCACCGTATTCAAATGATAATTTCATATAATCTCCTCCTGCTTTCTCATTACAGTGTTAATGTCCCATGTATGTCTTAATGATCTCCAGATATTCCTCCGGATAAAAACCGATCTCTCCCTGGAATCTGGTCAATGCGATGAGACCGCCGTCCATTACCGGCACGGAAGCCAGCATCTCTGCGTTATCCACCTTTAATCCGCCTCCGTACACAACGTCGCAGCCTTCGGTGATTTCCTTTATATAGGTACCGATCATGGTGATATAGTCTTTATCCGGCGGAATCTTTCCCGGTCCGATAGCCCAAATCGGTTCATAGGCAATGGTAACCAGATCTTTTTCCACACCCTCCAGACCGATATCAATCTGCTCTTTTAATACCTCTTTCCATCTCTCCTGCTCTTCAGAAGACTCTCCGATACAGTATAGCACAGAAAGACCGGAAGAAACAGCCTTTTTTATCTCCTGATTCAGCAGACGGTTCACTGCCTTTGTATCTGTGACACCGGCTTCCGCAAGGATTCCTGCCTTGTCTTTTCGCTCTTCACAGTGACCGATGATTGTCGTGGTACAGCCGATGGCTTTTGCCGCGTTCGCGGTCCGGTTCGTCGTAAAAGCGCCAAAACCGCCCCCAACCGCCGTATCATCACGGTATACGCCCTGGCATCCCACTTTAACCGGACTGTTCTCACACAGCGCTCCCACAGCGGGAATCAAGTGTGCCTCTGGAAAATACATGGCAAATTCCACGTCTTCTCCGGCGTACTTTTTTAGCTGCTCCTGTGTATTGGAGACAATAAAGCTTCCCCATTCTCCGATCGGAGCAATGCTGTTTACCCCGCCGTATTCTTTGGGGATGTCAAACCGTTTCAAATTCAAAAAAATATGTTTCATGAAATACCCTCCTTGTTTTCAGTGCTGAGTACACTGCTCATCCTATTTCTTAATTCTCACTAGTAATGTTAAAGTCAAAAAAGTCTCTCAGTTCCGGTCCAATCAAAGGTCTGCACCAGCGGATAAACTCCTCTGTCACATCGTTGCCGCGCTCATTTAAGTAGGATTCCGGAATGGTACGCTCATACATCATGACTTCTTTAATCGGTATCATCTCTGTATGCATGCGATATACGCTGTCAATCTTCTCCGCCTCTTCATCACGGATAAATCCAACCATGACGCCGCTCTGACCGGCAACTGCCGCTTTTAATGCCTCGCTTCCCGCCAAAACCGCCTCATCCCGGTCCACTGGAGACTGCCATGCGATCGAAGCCCTTCCGCAGATGCCCGGTTTCTCACTTCTCGCCTTGATTCCCAGTTTCTTAATAACCAGCTCGGCCAGATAGGCGCTGACATCTCCATAATAGGTTGCCCGCTCCGTCTTAAAGATTGGAGGAACAATGGGCTCACCCGCTTCATTTTTCAGGCCCTCGCTGACTACGACTACCACTCCGCCCTTCTCTTCATGAAGCCGTTTTACATCTTCTAAGAACTCCGCCTCGTTAAAAGGTCTTTCCGGCAAATAGATCAGATGTGGGGCATCTCCCGGTTTTTTCCTGGCCAGCGCAGAAGCCGCGGTGATCCAGCCGGCATTCCGTCCCATGGCCTCAATGATGCATACGTGAATTGGAAGAGATTTTACATCCACGCCCACCTCGGCGGTCGTGGCCGCTATGTATCTCGCCGCGCTTCCAAACCCCGGCGTGTGGTCTGTAATTGCAATATCATTATCGATGGTTTTGGGAATTCCAACGACGCGGATATCCTCGTCCTTACAAACCTCATAAATACGTCCGCACGTATCCATGGTTCCGTTTCCACCGTTTAACAGCACATACTTAATCTCATGCTTTTTAAAAATACCGACCATGGCCTCATAATCTTCCTGCTCCAGCGCATACCGGGACGATCCGATCGCCGTAGCAGGAGTTTCCAAAAGCAGCTTCAGCTTCTCTTCCGGAAATTCCAGCAGATTTAAAAAGCGCTCCTTCAAAATCCCTTCACTTCCCCCGATTGCCGCATAAACCTTATCAATTTTTCCAATCTTCTTCGCTTCCTCTATGACTCCGTAAAGGGAAGAATTGATAACCGCTGTCGGTCCGCCTCCATGGACAATCAAAACATTTTCCGCCATGCTTTTCCACCTTTCTTCATTTTGTTTCTTTTATGTTTTTGCGTACTTCAATGACTTTATATTACCACATTTCAGAGGGAATTTGCGAAGTTTTTACTCAAACGTTTGCGTGCAAAAAGGAAGGCGGTATGAGAAAGAATGAATGAATGATTGTTAAGGGATTTAATTATGAATCGATTGATTATGATATGAAGCGATGGAAACAAATATTTTATGTTTTTTTACAACCTATTATCGTTATGTTTTTCTGGATGTGATATACTAAAAAAGGAACAACCGTGTTTTGATATGCCCCCTGTCAAGTAGACAGGGGGCATATCAAAACTTTGACCGAGTGACAAGGTGGCATTTTCTATCACATATAAGGTCAACCCACCTTGTGGGCGGTTGCTCCTCTTTGTATGTATAATATACCATATTTCTATCAATATTTCAAGGATGCTTTCATATTTTTACGCTTTATCGGAGTATTTTTCAATCTCCCGTCCCTCCTTCGAAGAACGGTAAATATCCAGAACCAGCTCCAGTGTACGCTTCGCATCCTCCGGATCCACAGGCACCGGTTTTCCTGCCCTTAAGCAGCGGTAAAAATCCCGAATCTGGATCTCATGATAATTCCCCCAGTACGCTTCTCCATTTACATCCGGTCCAACAGACGGATATACGGTTCTTGCCGCCTCACCCTTTAACTGAATCTGCACTTCATTCTGTGTCAAAAGCGCAGTTCCATTTTCACCGCTTATCTCCACACGGATCGGACTGTTGCTTGTGTAATAATTGCACGCATAAAAGGAATAAACCGCCCCATTTTCGAATGTAATGGCCGCGTCCGCCACATCCTCCACCTCAATATTGGTCAGGATTCTCCGGTCAATATTCCCTTTTATCTTTACCGGTTCACAGCCCATCATATAACGTACTAAATCCAGGCTGTGGATCGCCTGATCAATGACCACACCTCCGCCTTCCTTTTCCCAGCTTCCTTTCCAGTCACACTCATAGTATGAAGGAGGCCGCCACCAGTTCAGAGTAGAAAATGCTCCTGTAATACGTCCAAATATTCCCTGCTCAATCAACTTTTTTACTTCCTGTATTCCCTCTATATAGCGGTTCTGGAAAATAACCCCCAGCTGTCTTTCATTTCTTTTTGCAGCCTCAATCATGGCATCCGCATCTTCTGTCGTAAGAGCGACCGGCTTCTCTGTAAGGACATGAAATCCTGCATCGAGACAGGCAACCGCGTGCTCTTTATGTAAAAAATGCGGTGTAAGAACGTGAACTACTGACAAAGGCTGCCTCAACAAGTCTTCCAGCTTCTCTGAATAACCACAGCCTGAAAATGAAGCAGCCAGCTTCTCTGCTCTGCCCAACTCCTTATCTACTACAAAGGCGATCTCTACTTCATCCCTCATATTTTCGAATGCAGCCCGATATACAGAAGATATTCTTCCACATCCGATAATACCTGCTTTTATCTTCTCCACTTAATGTTACTCCTTAATAAAAAATTGTTTTATCGCCAGAGCTGCACCTCCCCTGGCTCCCGTAAGGGGATTGAAATCAATAAATTCAATCTCAATCTCCTGATCATTTAAACCAAAGATATGTTTCTTGGTCTCCTCCAAAAGCTGCCTCCGGTTTCTTTTCACCTTCATCATATAGCCGTCCACAATTACTAAAGGAGGGCTGATAAGATTGATGATATTTGCAAGTGTTACTCCCAGATACATGACAGCCTCTTCCATGACCTTAACCACATACGCGTCATTGCACTCTTCCGCCATCAGCACATCTTTCATGGTCAGTTCCGCAACATCCGGACACAGTTCCGTCAGCATTGTAGATACGCCATCCTGAATTGCGGCTTTGCATTTTTTCAGAATTGCCCTTTCGCTGGCCATCTCCTCTAAACAGCCATTGTGACCACAGGTCTCACATTTCGGACCATTGATATCCACTACCATATGCCCTGCCTCTCCCGCACTGGCATTTTCTCCCGTGATCATCCGGTTCTTTACAAACAGAGGGCATGCAATACCGTAGGAAATAAGATAATATGCGAAAGAATCCGGCCTCAGCGTCTTGCCGAACATTTCCTCTCCAATTGCGCGCGCCCTTGCGTTGTTCTCAATTAAAACCGGGATATCCAGTCTTCTGGACAAATCTCTCGCGATGTTTTTATTATTCCATTCTGTTTTAAAGCTTTCTCTTAAAATCCCAACTTTGGATTCCACAAAGCCCGGCAGTCCCATGCCTACTCCCAAAATCTTCTCCGGATCCACGCCGCTTTCAGAAATCAATCTGCCGATATTGCGCGCCAGCGCATCTATCTCATCAACGTATACACCTTTCATTGGCGGATACTTCATGCTGATTTTTTCATTACCGCGCAAATCCAGCATACAGGCTGCGGTCTGGTATGGATTCATCTCCACACCAATGGCATATCTGGCGTCCTGGATGAAATTAATTTTAATTGGTTTACGTCCCAGAGAACGTTCCTCCACGTCAGAGTCCTCTGCCGCAAACTCATACACCAGTCCCCTCTCGATCAGAGAAGATACATTCGTTGTAATCGTCGGCGGAGTTAACGACAGCATCTCTGCGATCTTACTCCTCGATATGGGGCCGTACTTGTAGATTATCTCTTTAATCAAAGCCTCATTCTGTTTCTTAACTCTAGGCAGATTCGTTCCACGTGCAGTCATCTTTTTCCCTCCGAAACTATTCTTCTATGTCATCCATTATAGTGAATCCCAGAAGATATTACAAGCAGAGGATATGCAAAAAGCCATACATATCCTCTACCCATTACTACTTATCACACTATTTTAATGCTTCATAATCCGCTTCCGTATAATCCTTCATTGGATCCCAGTTGGGGAAATCAAAGGTTGAATAATCGAGGCCAACCGCTTCAGATGCTCTCTGCCACTCCACAGTAGATGCCTCCGATAATTTCTTCAGTTCGCTTGAATAGTCTGTAATACTCTGTGAAATCACGCCCTGTAAGATAGCTCCCAGACTTGGCTGGACATCTTTTACTTCTGCATAGAAATCATACGCTTTTTCGTCCCTTGTTGTGGCCGCCGGTACAATCTTCGCAATTTCGCTTGCAATTTCATAATACTGTTTCATAACTTCGTTAGTCATATATTTTTCATTGACACTTGGCACGATTGAAACATAGTTTCCATCGGATACACAGCCTGACTGATAGCCATAATCCTCATCGAATAAAGCCATTAAATACTCTGCCGCCTCTTTCGGATGCTTCGACTGCTTATAAAGTCCCATCCACGGAGCGCTCTCGACCTGCTGAACACCGCCTTTTGCTCCACTGTCCGGAACAGGAACTGCCATAACTCCGTAGTTTAAATCAGGATAACTCTGTGCCCACGGCGGAATACACCACATACCCTGGCAGAGGAAACCTGCCTGTCCCTGTGCAAACATCTCCCTCGCCTCCGGTGCACTGATATTGACGGTGTCCGGATGAATACTGCCGTCAGAAACCAGCTGTTCCATCAGCGCCATTGCCTCATTCATAGCTTCGCTGTCATATGGAGCCTTTCCGTCTACCGTCAAAACCTTTGCGTTCGGTGCAATTTTGCCTCCACCTACAGCAGCCAGAGAACGAGCCAGAATATCCAGTCGGTTTAACTGTTTTCCTCCTTCAATCAAGCCAAAAATCTCACCATTTCCTGTATCCGTAATTTTCTTACATGCATCTGCAAATTCGGAGTATGTCTCTGGAACCTTAGTAACGCCGGCTTGATCCAATACATCCTTGTTATAGAAGAATAAGCAGTTTACTACCGGCATATTTTCCGGAATTGTATAGAGTTCTTCTCCCTTCATGGTTACACCTTCTTCGAATACAGACGGATCCAGTGTATCTAAAAATTCATCCGTCACATAATCATTCATCGGCTGATACCACTCTTCTTTCAATGCCGTGCTTAACGTCATACCAGTCGGAATCGGGAATAAATCTGGTCCATCTCCTGATTTTATCATGGTAACAATGGTATTCTTAAACTGATCAATCGTAAGCATTGTATATTCGATGGTAATATTAGGATGATCCTCCATATACTTTTTGTTAAATTCCTCTCTTCTTGCCAGGGAACTGTCACTCCAGTCCACAATCCGAAGCGTAATTTTTTCATCGGATTCGGCCGCTGTTGTATCAGAACTGTTATCCTTCGATGGCGCTTCTGTCTTTTCCTGTGTCTGAGCCGCTGTTGTACTGTCTCCACCCGTACTTGGCATTGCACAGCCTGTTATTGCTGTTACCGTCATTGCAAGTGCCAGTGATAATGCCCCCATTTTCTTAAGTTTCATAAAATACTTCCTCCTTTTATTTATGTTTTCCAAGTGCTTTAAACATGTAGCCCTTGTAGTTCTCCACTCCCGGCTGGTTAAATGGATTTACCCCCAGCATGCTTCCGGAAAGATAGCATGCAAATTCAAAAAAGTAAAACAATTGTCCAAAGCTGTATTCATTCAATTCTTCAATCCTCAGTCTGACACATGGAAGCCGCTCACTGTGAGCCTGAAATGTCGCTGAAAACGCAGCGCTGTTCACTGCCCTCAAATCTGTGCCGTTTAAGTAATCGAAGCCATCATCCACATCGTCCGCTTCAAGAATCACCTCTGCATCCGGTTTTTCAATATCCAGAAATGTCTCAAACAGCACAGGGCTCCCTTCCTGAACGAACTGGCCAATTGAATGCAGATCTTCCGAATATTTTACAGCTACCGGATACAGCCCTTTTCCATCTTTTCCCTCACTCTCTGCAAACAGTTGGGTCCACCAGCCATTGAAATACTGATACCTCGGCTCAAAGGAGGCCAGCATCTCCATGCGAAACCCTTTCTGGTACAGAACATTACGTATCGCGGCATAACGGAAAGCGTCATTTTTCTCCCCTGCCGTTGTTCTTAAATTCTTCTCCATATCTCTTGCGCCAGACACCATGGCACGAATATCAATTCCTGCCACCGCGGCCGGGAACAGTCCTACATTGCACAGGGCGGAATATCTGCCCCCAATATCTTCCGGAAAGTCGAGAAATGTATATCCGTGAGTCACACACAGTTCCTGCAATTCACTGCCTCTCGTCCCTGTTGCAAATACCCTGCTGCTGTATCCCGCTCCATAACGTTTTTTCAGGTACTGCCTGAGAATCCGAAAACCAATTCCCGGCTCCATTGTCTCAAAATTCTTGGCAATTATATTGATATAGACGGACTTACCGTCCAACTGCTCTAAAATATGATTTATATATGCAGAAGATATATTGTTTCCGGCATACAGGACTTTCACTTTTCCATGACCCGGCAGCGCTTCGATCACTGCCCTGGCCGCCTGATTGGAACCCCCGATTCCGATTATTACGAGGATATCCCCATCCTCCCGGACCCGTTTTGCGAAAGTCTCGATCTCAGCAATCCGCTCTTCTCCTGCCCATTCATCTACAGCCAGCCAGCCGAGACTGTCACGATACTGCTCTTCTCCTGCCTGCGCTCTGATCAGGATTTCTTCCTTCTGTCTCATATATTCGCTTAGTTCGTCATTAGCCGTCTGCCCGCTTCCGTCATAGAATTCCAAATGCACCATATTGATCACCTACCCAAGAATTTCCCGAACATACGCAACTGCGTTCGTATACCGTTCAAAGTCTACCTTTCCTTTTTCATATTCAATGACCGCCCAGCCATTGCTGCCGAAATTCTTCTTAATCACAGCCAGGAGCCTCTCATAATCCATATCTCCTTTGCCCAGATCTACATAACTCTCCTGCTTATCAGCAAATGTTCTGCATTTTTCCATCTCTTCTTTCTTATAATCTCGTAAATGTACGTAAGAAATTCTGTCCGGATACTTCTCTATCAAATCCGCAGGATCCCATCCGCTGCCGGCTGCCCAGCCAGTGTCCAGTGCGAATCGCACCTCCGGAGCAGCATCGATCAGTGTCATAAACAGCAGGCCATCATGGTCAAATTCCCAACAATGATTATGATAGTTGACTGAAACCCCTTTTAACCTTGCCTTACCCGCGATCTTGTTCAGTTTTTCTGCCATTTTCTCTGCTGCCGCCGGATCAGCCAGTCTTGGGTCAACCGGTTCTTCTGGATGATGCGATGGATCATTCTGAGCCATGCCGGTAAAAATAATATTTTTATTCGGCATTACCTGCAGAAACTCCACTGCCTTTTCTATTGCCTCCTCTACTTTCTGAGGATCATCCAGTAAGTCGGTCCACAGCGCAGAGACATGAAGTCCGGCTAACTGCAGATTGTATTTATCCAGCAGTTCTTTTAAATAGCTGCTCTTCTCGACTCCAAAGAAGCGGGCGCCGATCTCAACACCCTGGCAGCCGGTTTTCTCAAACTCCTTTAAAACTTCTTCCGTTTCCTTTGCTATCCTGTCGGTAAACAGGACGGCATGACAGCCTGTTTTCATCTTAAAATTCCTCCTGGTCTATTCAAAATCAATGGGAACACTGCATCCGCAGTCTGAAGATTCCTGCAACGCATCAATTAGTTTCTGAATATAGACGCCTCTCTGGAAGTCTGTGTCTACCGGTGTTCCCTTTTCAATCGCTTCAATAAACTGTTTTACTTCAAAATAAAAATTGATTGCAAACGGTGTTCTCGGAACATTTTCATTGATCAGATACATCTCTTCCGGCACCTTCACACACTCCGGTGCGCTGAAGTATCCACCCTCAGGATCCTTCTTCTGAATCTGCAGCGAGAAATGATCTGCTCCATCAAACACCGCGTTTCCGCCGCTGCCGTATACTTCCACGGTATGTCTGCTTCCAATTCTGCTGGCCGTATAGGAAAGAAGAACACCGTCTCGCGTTCTGGCTGAAAACACAGCTACATCATCATTATCTACACTTCCCCTGCCGTTCCCGTGTACCCGGTCGCGTTCCCCTACCATAATACCGCTCATGCACTGTACTTCGGTGATTGGTCCTGCCGTGTCTCGGATCAGCATATCGCCAATATCCAGCATATGACTTCCGAAGTCTGCCATAGCTCCTGGTCCCGACAGCGCCTTCTGCATCCTCCATTCCAGTTTAACCTGGGGATTGGCAATACGGTTTCCGCCAAGAGACTGGCGAATATAAAATATTTTTCCGAGCTCACCATCATCTATCAGCTTTTTCAAATACATATACCCTGGAATTCCACGGTAACAGAGCCCGATCATGCAGATTTTACCAGACATTTCCGCATAATTCAGCGCCTTCTGACACTCTTCGGCATCGACTCCAAACGGTTTCTCGCACAGCACATGCTTTCCTGCTTTCAACGCCTGAACTGTCAATTCAATATGAGAGGCATTGGGGGTGCAGATACTGACCGCATCCACCATATCCAGAAGTTCTTCATAACTTTCACATGCTTTTGCCCCTTTCAGTCCATATTTTTCTATGTAAGCGGCTGACCTCTCCCTGATAATATCGTAAACTGCTGTGATCTTCGCCTCCGGCACCCTTAAATACCCGTCAATATGATTGCCTGCAATCCCAATTGTATTTCCAACGCCTACAATCCCTACTCTTACCATTGTATTTCTCCTTTCAACCTTCTCAAATAAATGTCTTCAAATATTCTTTTCCAAGTATCAGCCCGTTTTCTACCAGCTCCAGAGAGTCCTCGTAATCCGGGTCCTCATGTTCAATGCTGACGGTTCCCTGATATCCAGCCTTCTTAAGTTCCCCAGTCAGCTTACTCCAATCCAGAAGTCCATGGCCCGGTATCCGGTAATTCCACCAGCTAAAGTCTGTCAAAATCCCGCATTCCTTCAGACGCTCTTCTTTAATCTCCGTATCCTTTGCATGAACATGAAAAATCTTGTCTCCAAATTCCGTCAGCGGGGCATACGGATCAATAAACTGCCATATCAGATGAGAGGGGTCATAGGCCAGCCCCACTTTACTGCTGTCCAGCCTTTTCAATATCTCTCTCCACATCACCGGTGAAATGGCGATATTCCCCATGAGCGGGCAGTTTTCAAATGCCAGCTTTACATTTTTCTTCTCCGCGTATTCCACAATAGGATCAAAGGTCTGAACAAACTGATCCAGACTTCGGGCCGGTGTCCTGCGGATCGAATCTGCCTTATCATAAATTCCTTCCTCCAGAGTCTTATTAATTCCCGTAGAAGTTACGATTTTTTCTATTCCGAGATCTCCAGCAAATGCGATCCTCTTTTTCAATTCCGCAAGATGCGCTTTGGCCTCCTCGCTGTCCGTACTAAGAAAATTTCTGCAGTAGGTTAGCGATGTAATCGTTACTTTTCCCTTTTCCAGAACACGTTCAAAAAGTTCTCTCTCCATTGGAACTGTAGGACCTACTTCAAGGTCTTCGAATCCCTGTTCCGCTGCCCAGTCCGCAATTTCATCTAAATGTACCATCCCCTTTTTCACAAGGATGTTCGTCATAAAACCAAGCCTCATCTTATTCCTCCTTGTTATGAACACTCAACTCTTAACCGCTCCTGCAATACCTTCCACAAAGTACCTTTGCAGACAAATGAACAATAGAATTATGGGGATTACCGCAATCACACCGCCCGCAGCAATTCCGGTCCAGTCAACAGTATTTTCTCCCTTAAACGCATACAATCCAACTGCCAGAGTTCGCGAAGACGGATTGTTCAGTGTCAGTACCAATGGAAGCATAAAGGCATTCCATGCCCAGATCGTCTCCATGATAACTACGGTAGTTGCAATCGGCTTCGTCAGCGGCATCATAATATTAAAGAAGGTCCGAAAGAAATTACAGCCATCCACCTTCGCCGCCTCTTCCAGTTCTCCGGGAATCTGCTCAAAAAAGCTGGAAAACAAAAGAAGAAAAATTACGTGGGCACCTCCTGCCTGCGCCAGAATAAGCCCCAGCTTGGTACCGACCAGTTTCATACTCTTGATTACCTCGTAAGTCGGTATGATTGTACTGACCAGCGGTATCGCAATACTGCTCATGAAAACCATCATCACCACTTTCTTGCCCACAAAGTTATATCTTCCCATCGCATACCCTGCAAGCATGGTCATAATCAGTACGAGGAATACCGCAAAAAATGTTACAATTACCGTGTTAATAAAATATGTATTGAAATGTGCCTTCTCCCAGATCCTGGTTACATTGTCAAAAGTAGGATTCTGTGGAATCAGTCCTAATTTATTTTTAAAAAATTCGTTCTGGTCCTTAAAGGACGCAGATATCATCCACAAAAACGGATAAATCCATGCCAGACCGATTATCAGCAGCAATCCGTGATTCAGCAGTGTCTTCACCTGTCTCTTTGCCTTATCTCTGTTCATCTTTACCTCCTGATTTTCTGATATCTATACGCGCCTGCTGTTTAAACGCGCCTTGATGATATTTAACACAACACCGATCACAATCACCGCAATTCCAAACAGAATTGCCGCTGCACTGGCATATCCCAGTCTCGGCATTCCAATCTCACTGGAGAATGCCGAGCGGTAAACGTAAGTGGCAATCACATCGGTCGCATAGAAGGGACCGCCTTCTGTCATCGTCTTGACAATATCGAATACCTTCAGGGAATTGATCGCGCACAGGATTGCGATGATTCCACCGACCGGTGCGATAAGCGGAAGGACGATATGGATAAATGTCTGGAATCGGGTAGCTCCGTCTACGGTAGCCGCCTCGTACACGTCCTTCGAAACGCCCTGAAGTCCAGCCAGCCAGTAGATCATGTAAGTACCGCAGTCTTTCCAGAGAGAGATAAGAACCAGCGTCGGCATGGCGTATTTTGCATTTCCCAGAAAATTGATCGGCGCCTTAATCAGATGAAGCGTGACCAGTAAATGGTTAACCGGTCCCTGTACACCCAACAGGAAGATCATGATGATACCGACGACCGATGCTGTGGTGACAACCGGTATAAAATACATGGTCCGGTAAACCGTCCTTCCTTTCAAAGCCTCGTTGTTCAGCATATATGCCAGGAACAGTGACACTGCCAGCTCTAACGGAACGATCATGATCGTATATTTAAAGCTGTTGAAAAAGGCATTCCAAAACAGTTCATCATGAATCAGTTCGACATAGTTCTGAAGTCCAATAAAAGCCGCATGATTCGTCAAACCTGACCAGTCCAGAAACGAGTACTGGATGCTGCAGATGATGGGATATCCCTGAAACAGGATATAAAAAATAAGCGACATTGACATAAACAGCCAGCACCAGCCGTTTAAGATCAGCTTCTCCCGGCGTTTATTCCGTTTTGTAACAGCAGCCACTCCCATATTCTCCGTTTTTGCTTTCATAATCCACCTCACAGATAAAATTTCTCACGGTTGTAATTAGTTTTTTAATTTAATTAAATAATATCATTATGCCTATTATTTGTCAATATATTTTTTCATTTATATATATTTCTTACAAACAAAGGCCGAAACACCTCATAGAATCTACTTCTATAAGATATTTCGGCCATGCCGTGAATGACTTTTAAACTGTTTTATCCCCATCTCCCGTCACGTTCTGTTCCGGTCCTTCTTTCACTCCAAATCCCGTATAGTTCTTTCCAACCTCTATCACGCGATATCCATCTACACAATCCTGAAATTGTAACTCATTTTGCTGCAGGAAGGTGCAAAATTCTGACCAGCAGTGCTTTGCCTCTTCCCATTCTCCTGATGCCAGATCATGCAGAGCCTTCCCCAGGCGTCTGACATATTCCGAATGAAATTCTAACAGAGTCCAATAACTCAGGTTGTCCTTACCGCAGCTTTCGACATTTTCCCGGATAACCGGAAGAAACTCCTGTACCAGTTTTTCAAGAGCAGCCATCTGTTCAGCTACTGCCTTATTTTGCCGCGGTCCTTTTCCATTAAAGTAATCACAACTGCACAAGACAGATATCTTTTTTAGGTATTCTCTCACCTGTCTGTACCCACCTCCATACGCTGCTGAGAAATACTCTTCTTCCAATTGTTCCTCCGCGAGAGATGAATCAAACAGTTTCTTTCCCATAATATAGTTGGGCAAAGCATTCGGAAGCGCCGCCCGAAGTTCCTGGCAGCTGATATACCCGTTTAGGCCCATGTCCTCCAGATGCTCAATATCCTGGCCAATAACTTCCGCCAGTCCGATATAACCGAAATCTCCATAATGAGCCCGGCCAAGCGGATAGTCATAGACAAAGCTGTCTCCATGAAATACTTCCTGCCATGCGCGCAGAAAAGCCATATTCTCATTTAAGTCCACCGGCAGCTGAATCTCATTTCTCCGGTACGGCGGAATAGGTCCATATTCCTGGCAGATATGGTAAGACTCCTCAAAGGTACGGCTGATTGGTGCAAACATCAGCACAAAACGTTCCGGATTCTGAAAGCGTTCCTTTTCAGGCGGCCATAAAAGCTCCTGATACAGCAGAAATACGATCCGCATGCTACTTCCCGCCTCGGTAAGCTTTCGGTCTGCCATATTTAATATTCTGACATACTGGTCAGAAAGAAGCTCCTTCCTGCAGGAATTACACTCACAAACATTATTGTACTCATCTGCCAGCCATACATGGAGATAATCAATATCCGGGTTCTGGACCGCATAACGGACGATTGCATCGGTAAATTCCCTGATAACGATTTCACTGGAATAGCAGAGATTTGTATTCATCGGGATACCATGAAACAATGCACGTTTTCCGTTCAGTTCTGCCATAAGTCCAGTTTCTTCCCTGGTTGGCTTCCGTGAAGACGGCTTCCATTCTACGGAAGGATAGCCGATTACATCTCCAGTCCAGCCATGTCCCGCCTGATGAAGCCTCAGTCCCCGGCGTTTCATCTCCTTGCATGCCATTTTCGTATACACTTCTGCCTGCTTTATGTCAAACACTTCCTCCGGAATGAGCGGATTATTTTCATGATGATACCATCTGGCCATAAAAGTATAGGGAAGCTTAAACTGAAGAAAAAATGAATTATATCCCATTTTCGGCAGCCAGTCAATAAAGTCCAGAATATTCTCCAGCGAATTGGCACCCTCGATGCAGACTCCCCGATGTTGGAAAGAGGCCGTCTTTTTTTCCGTCATTGATAGCGCATCTATATCTGTCAGCGGTTCGATGATCTCGTACTTCTTCCCCGGACGCAGGAAATGGCAGCCGGCAGACTGAAGCCAGGCGTAAACGCCAATCAGCACACTGACGGGATTATTCCCGGCTATAACGCCTCCATTGATTCCTGTATGAATCACATATCCGTCCGGAGCCGTTTCAGGATACTGCATTTTTTGACAGCATTTTCCTCCATCTGTCAGTTCCAGCCTTAGTCGATAATTCCCTGGTTTTCTGAGTGCATGACTCTTCTTCTGCATTTTATTCCAATAATCCTTAAGCTCCTCTTCTGCAAACCGAAACACCTCGTGATTCTGATAGGTATTTTCAATAATTAAATTCAAAACATTCCCCCCTTTTCCTCGTCGGACTTTCTAAAAATGGGTATCCCACATACCGCACCAGACATCCTCATCATATTTTCCTTCAAATGGAGCAAGGCCTGCAATGCGTTTTATCGTCTCATCCACCGTTTCCGGCGTATCGTTATATGCATTTATAAATGCCGGTACTCTCGCCACGTCGATGAGATGGTTCGTATAGTTAAATGAGGTAAATACAGTAGGAACATCATGTATATACCAGGGATAGCAGCTCGACATCGGATGCGGCCACAGCAGCCTGACAGAATTGGTCTGTGCAAAGCTGGTAATATCTGCAAATATCATTACCGCATCATACCTTTTCTTAAACTCTGCTATCTTCCCTTTATCTACCGAAGATACCATGAGCTCCGGTTCATAGCCATATTTCTTTAAAGAAGACAGAATCCATTCTGTAATTTGATCGCTTCCTCCCGACTGAACACCCTGACCATAGGAAGAATTCAGACTTCCTATATTCCCGGCCAGAACAAACACACCGATTTTTTTATAAACCTCCGGCAACAGCGGAATCTGTCCCTTCGTATTCTTAACCAGTGTGACAGCCCTCTGGGAGGCCTTTCTCGCTGTCTCCAGATGCTCTCTGCATCCAATTCTTGCCAAAGCCTCCTTCCCCGGATGAAAGCTGCCATTCTCTTTCCTTTTGTGAAGTCCAATAGCCGCCTTACAGGCCAGAATCCGGTAAAGTGCATCTGTAAGCCGCTTCTCTGTCACGATTCCTGCTCTTATCCCCGCTTTCATCGCCTCCACATCTTCCTCCACATCATTGATTCCCAGAATCACATCACAGCCGCAGGCAATCGATAAAGGAAGCGCATCAAAACGGCTCATTCCATAATATCCCATCATTTTCGTCTGATCAGTCACCACCAGACCATTGAATCCGAGTCTGCCGCGCAGAAGCCCTTCTACCAGCTCTCTGGAAAGACAGGCTGGCTGCATATCCCGCTCCTCCAACTGCGGACTTAACTTCTTCTGATAGGCCGGAAGCGTAAAATGAGCTACCATAATACTCAATACACCATTATTGATCGCCGTCTGATAGATTTTTCCAAATGTCTTATCCCATTCTTCACACGTCAGACCGTTGTTTGAAATAGCCAGATGCTGGTCCCTTTCCTCCCATCCATCGCCGGGGAAGTGCTTCAGACACGGCACTACACCATACTCCATGCACCCCCTGTTATATGCTTCCACGCAGTCACTGACAAACTGCGGATCACTGCCATAAGCCCTCGTATTAATCAAACTGTTTCTCCAGTTACCGTAGATATCTCCCACCGGCCCAAATGTCCAGTTATACCCCACTGCGGCTGTCTCACTTCCAGTAATCCGTCCTGCCTCATATGCATAATAGGGATCTCTCGTGGCCCGAACCTGTGCCCCGGAAGCTACCAGGGTTCCTCCTCTTAGTACACCATTGGGACCGGACTCGCAGTTTCCTGCATAAAGATACGGAATCCTGGCTCGTTCCTGCAGCTCTGCCATAATATCCTGAGCTTCTTCATTACCGTAAAGTGCAGCTCTGAATGGAATAGCTGACAACGGATACGCCTCCAGAAATTGAATCAGCTCTTCTTTGCTTTTTCCCATCAGCGGATCTGCAAAGAGCTGGCATATCTTTTCATGAGGTGTCATAGCTGCCTCTGTCTCCACTACCCATCGTTCCCCTGCTTCATCCAGATAGAATGGATTTCCCCTTAAATCAACCAATTGATTTTCCTCCTTCTCCTGAGTATCATGAAACCTTTTATTTAATTAATTTAATTAAATATTATACTGTTTCAACACTTTTGTCAATTGATGATACTCATATTTTCTGTATATCTCTCATTTATGGTAAAAATTTTATTCTGTGCTATCAGCACATTTTAAAATCACCAACGATAAAAAGGCCCGGCATCCATCCCTCCTGGGACCTCCTGCCGGGCCAAATAACGCTCCTGTTAAATTTTCTTATACCGCTCGATCATCTCTTCCAGAGTCACCTGCTCCACCAGCGGTGCCTTGCCGAACGAGCCAAACTGCACGATCAGCGTTCCTACCACTTCCTTCACACCGCGTTCCACGCAGTTTACGATAGCCGCCACATCTTCATCCGGGATGGTTCCCTTCATAACCGTATCCATAATCGGCGGAAGGAAGACACGCGGGTCAAACTGGCTCTTTTTCGCTTCCAGCAGCTCGTAAATCCCACCGATTGACGCACTGGTACGCAGTTCCGGATATTTTACAAACAGTTCCTTCATGTTCCTGGTAACTGCCAGGCGGATATCGGTATCCACATTAATCTTGTTGATCCCACAGGGAATGGCTGCCTGCAGTTCTTCAACAGCGATGCCATAGGTATTCGTCAGTTCTCCGCCCAGGGCATTGATCTCATCTACAATATATTTTGGAACCGTAGAGGAACCGTGGGATACAAGAGCACCGAAAATACCCTCGTGGCTTAAACACTCTCTGATCGCCGTGGCGATCTCCTTTCTCAGCTTCACGTCTTTTCCCTTGGACGCGCCGTGCATGGTTCCGTAGGAAATGGCAAGCGCATCCACGCCGGTCTTGCGGAAAAACTCCACTGCCTTTAACGGATTCGTATAGGTAGAGGAAGCGGAGAATACGTGGTCTTCCACACCGGCCAGAACCCCCAGTTCCCCTTCCACACTGACGCCCCTGGCGTGAGCATATTTTACCACTTCTCTTGTCAGCTCCACATTCTCGTCAAACGGCAGTGAGGAGCCGTCGATCATGACAGAGGTGTAGCCTCCTGAAATCGCCGCCACGCAGGAATCAAAATCGCGGCCGTGATCTAAGTGCAGTACAATTGGAATCTCAGAATCGGCTCCATATTTCTTTACGGCATCCGCAATATTCTTTGCGCCGATCTTCTTGTCTTCCAGCGTTGCGTTCATGAAATCCGTGCGGCCGCCCATAAAGCCATTTGCTAAATCTGCTCCCTGTAAAATGGCCGGTGAACGAAACATCTCATGCACTTCAATAGCCGCTTTTGCCTGGGCTACCGCATTTACATTAAATGCGCCCTGGCCGAATCCGTATTTTATCGTCGCCTCCATCAGAGGTCTTAATGGAATCAATGGCATTGTCTTTATCCTCTCTCTCTTTTCCTGTGCAGTTTCTGCTTTCACTGCTTTTCTGCTTTCACTGCTTTTCTATTTTTCTTCTTTTCTGTTTTTCTTCCTGCTCCCTATACCGCGTCTTCCCTTTTCAGTCTGTCAGGGCCGCCACATAGTCCGTCAGCGTCAGCGTAATATCCGGATGGTTCTGGAGTAAGCTCACCGGAAAATCGGTGGAAGGCTCTCCGTAAGCCGTACGGCGCACCACCGCTCTGTGCCAGTTGCGGAATACACCCAGGCGGATTTTTCTCGCATGGGCAATCTCATAGATTCCGATCGTCACGCAGTAATGCGGCATATCCTCCAGCGCTCCGCCGAAATCACCGATGGCGTTGGCCGTCCTCGTCTCCGGTGTGATAGCCAGAACCCTCGTTTTCTGCGCCAGAAATTCCTCCGGTGTAAGAGAAGGATCCGCCTCGTTAAACGCCACATGGCCATTGATGCCGATGCCTCCGAATGCGATATCGACACCGCCCAGCTTCTCGATCAGCTCCGGAATATAGCTGACATTGTCAGGATCCGGGAATACCCGCTGCTCTTCCGGCATAATTAATTCCGGCCTGATCTTCGTATAGACAGTCCGTTCCATGAACCCATGGAAACTTAACGGGTGATCCACTGGAATCCATTTTTTATCGTCGTCCAGATACTCATCCATATTGATAAACCAGGTATCCTTAAGACTTAACTTCTTTTCGTTGACCATGTCCACGAAATAGGGGTACTGGCCGACCGGGCCGACCGGGCAGATAAATACCGTCTTCTTTCCGGCCTGGTTGTTCTCCTCGATCGCCTGGAACATCTCCTTTGCCATCGCCTGAAATACCGTGGCATTATCCGGCATGCAGATCAGCGGGAGCCGCGGATTCTTCAAAAGCTGTTCTTTGTTGTACTGGTAATATGCGTGATTCATCTTTAACCTCCTTAGAAAAGAGAGTGTCTCTGAATTGGAGATACCATCTCCGGGACACTCTCTTCACCTGTGTATTACTTTTAACAGTTACTGTTTACTTCTTATTTGCCTGCTTCTATCATGTTATCAATCATAACGTAATCGGCTACCGGAACTTCCTTCTCAACCACGCCTGAATTGATAAAGTTATCCTGCTGAATCTTATAGTAATTTTCTACGGTACCGTCTGCCGCTCCCTCGGAGACTTCTTTTCCTGTCAACCAGTCCGCGTCACCGCGCTGTGCATAAACGCTGTCGTAATCAGTGGCCGTCTGTGTCGAAACATACTTGGCAACCTCATCATAATGATCGTCTGCCGCGTAGTCCATGGCCTTAAATAATGCCTTTGTGAAACGCAGGATCTTATCCTGATTTGCTTCCGCATACTTTGGTGTTGCAATCCAGCTTGCGAGGGATACCGTGGTGTCGGAGAACGTTAAGTTATCACAGAGCTTTGTGGAGTCTTTCACTTCCTCTAAAATCTTTAAGCTGTTTGGAGACCATGTGGCGCATGCGTCTACGCCGCCGGAAATCATGGCAGTAACAATACCGGATGCATCCATATCCACAGCAGTAATATCATCCATGGTCATACCGGCCTTTGTCAGGCTGTTCACCAGAATGTCCTCGCTGGAGGTACCGGAAGAGTATGCAACCTTCTTTCCCTTTAAGTCTTCTACTTTCGTAATTCCAGGGCCGGCAATTAAAGCGTCGCCGTTGGAAATATGAGACAGAGCAAAAATCTTCGCCTGACCGTTGACACAGAGCTTATGAGCGCCCTGACCGATGTATCCCACATCGATGCTGCCGGATTCCATGGCTGCGATGATGGTTGGACCGTCTGCGAATTCCACAAGGTTTACGGTAATGCCTTCTTCATCAAAATAACCTTTTTCCTTTGCCGTCATCACGGACCATAAGCTTCCGTAGTTAGGCATATATGCCACATTCATGGTAATCGGTTCTGCCTTGGCTTCCGTAGGTGCCTCTGTTGTCTCCTCTGCTTTTGTCTCTTCCTTCGTCGTCTCTGCCTGTGCCGCTGTAGTCGTCTCCGCCGGTGCCGCTGTTGTCGCTTCTGTCTTGCTGCTTCCGCAGCCTGCCAGTGATGCTGCTACCAGAGCCGCCATAATTAATGGTAATGCCTTCTTCATAATGTTTTCCTCCTTTAATGGTTTTTTATAAAACATTTTTTAAACTGCTGTTTTCAAATACTGCCATTTTCCTTATTTACGCACTTCCAGATATTCCTGATAAACCTCGCCCCAGATATAAGTCTTTAAATCCAGGAATGGAAGCTCCATCTTCATCTCCTGCGTACGCGGATATGGAAGATTGATATCCACAATTTTCTTGATACGGCCCGGTCTCGCGCTCATGATAATAACCTTGGTTGCCAGAATGACGGCCTCTTCCACATCATGGGTGATGAAGAAACACGTCTTCTTCTCTTCCTGCCACGTCTTTGTCAGTTCTGACTGAAGCTGGGTTCTGGTCTGTGCATCCAGCGCTCCGAAGGGTTCATCCATGAGAAGCACTTCCGGCTGTACCGCATACGCTCTGGCGATCGCCACCCTCTGCTTCATGCCGCCTGACAGCTCCTTCGGATATGCGTCCACGAATTCTTCCAGTTCTACCATCTTTATGTACTTCATGGCGATTTCCTTCGCCTGTGCATCGTTCATTCCCTTTAATTTAAGGCCGAACATAACATTTTTTAATACGGTCAGCCATGGGAACAAGGCGTACTGCTGGAAAACCACGCCGCGTTCCGTTCCCGTTCCCTCCACCTTCTTGCCGTCCACATAAACGGCGCCGGAGGTTGCCGGAAGAAGGCCGGCAATAATATTCAGCAGGGTAGATTTCCCGCAGCCGGAAGGACCGACCACGCAGATAAACTCGTTCTCCATAATATCCAGGTCAATTCCATTTAACGCAACCATACGGCCCTTGCGGCCTTCATAGATTTTCTCCACATGGTCGATCTTAACCTTTATATTTCTCTCGTTTCCTGCCATCCCGTGAACTTCCTTTCCAGATATTTGATGATCTTTTCACTTGTAATTCCAATGATACCGATGATGATAATATAAAGAAGCATCGGCGGAACATCGAAGCTGTTGTTCAAAGAACGAATTCTCATACCAAGACCTGCCACGGCACCTGTCGACTCAGCCGCAATCAGTGTTGTGAGGGCGACAGATACGCCCAGACGGACTGCTGTGATGATAAACGGAGTCGTTGCCGGGAAAATAACCTTTACAAAGATATCTCTGTCTTTTGCTCCCAGAACCCGCGCGGCCTTGATCAGTGTCTCATCCACGTTGCGGACGCCCTGATAAATCGTGACGCACATAATTAAGAAAGTAGCCATCCAGATAACGATAACCTGCGGCTTTCTGCCGACGCCTGCAGCGATAACAACAAGCGGTACGTATGCCAGAGGCGGAATATTACGAATGAACTGAATCCACGGTTCCACGATGTAGCGTACCGGACGGTACCATGCCATCAGAAACGCGATCGGCACTGCCGTAACAAAGCCAAGGATAAATCCCAGAATAACAGAAATCATACTGCTGGAGAAGTCGTTCCACAAAACGCCCCTCTCAATCATGGTTTTCAGTGATTTGACAACCTCCGGCAGAAACGGAAAGCTTCTTGCGGTGGATGGATTGACCGACAGCCAGAACCAGAGCGCGATGGCAACCATAAACGATATAAGCAGCCAGCCCCAGTTTGGTATTGCGGCAACGATGTCCTTCTTCTTTTTGTTTTCAGAATTACCAAAAGACATTTTGTAAATCCCCTTTCTTTGTGATTTTCCCCAATACACATATCTTTTTTATGTGTATATTATAACACATTGTATAAATTTATCACCTCTTATTTAGTCAAACGTTTGCGTAACTGAAAAGATAAAACTTCACGCAAACGTTTGACCATTCACCTATGGTATTTTGCCGGTTTTTCGTGTATACTTATGATAAACTGGCATTTATAATAAGGATGCAAAACGCAAGGAAAGGGGGCTGGTTTATGACACTCAAAGAAATCGCCAGAGAAGCCGGCGTATCCATCTCCACGGTTTCCCGGGTTATCAATAAAAACAGCACAAATGCCGCCAGCAAAGAGGTGCAGGACCGCATCTGGGAGATTGTACGGCGCACGGGATATACCCCCAACAGCACGGCCCGCGATTTGAAGATGGGGGGCTCCGAATCCCCGGAACCGCTCTCCCGCTCGATTGCATGCCTGTTTGCCCGGACCGAAGATTCCAAGTCCGATCTCTTTTTTTCCACGCTGGCACGCAGTATCGAGCAGGAGGCATTTAAGCATAACTATGTGCTCAAATACTCTTTTACAGCGATTGACATTCATCACCCCAACACCTTTCGCCTCATTACGGACAACCATGTAGACGGTGTGGTCGTGCTGGGACGGTGTGACAAGCAGACTCTGAGCTTTTTAAAAAAATACTTTAACTGCGTTGCCTACACCGGTCTCAATATTCTGGATGCCAAATACGATCAGGTCATCAGTGACGGATACCAGGCCTCTCTGACCGCTGTGAATCACCTGATGGGCCTCGGACACACCAGAATCGGATATATTGGTGAGACTCAGGACGAGGACCGCTACACCGGATACTGCACCGCCTTAAATACAGGAGGGATTGCATTAAAAAAAGAATACGTGGCAAACGTCCCCCTGTCCTCAGAAGGCGGCTACCGCGGCGCCAGGCAGCTGATCGACCGCGGCGTGGACGTGTCTGCGCTCTTCTGCAGTAATGATGTGACGGCCATTGGAGCCATGAGGGCCATACAGGAAACCGGCTGCCGGATTCCGGAGGATGTATCCATCATCAGCATTGATGATATCGATACGGCCCAGTACCTGTCCCCCATGCTGACCACCATTCACATGCCGGTGGAGGAGATGGGACAGATGACTGCGAAGATCCTGATTGACCGTATCGAGGGCGGCCACCGCCTTCCTATCCGCATGAATCTGCCGTATTATCTTGCCAGCCGTGAAAGCTGCTGTCAGTACCATCCTTCCAGGAACCTGACAGCGTCAAGAGACACCACCAATAAGAAATAATGAATAATATATAGAAGAAAAGAGGTAAATCTTATGCTTGTAACGATCTTTGATTCCAACGGATCCGCTGTCATCGACAGCATTGGCGCCCAGTTAATCTCCTATAAGGACAGCACTGGAAAAGAAACCATCTGGCAGAGGGATCCGAAATTCTGGAACCGCTGCTCCCCGCTTTTGTTCCCCATCGTAGGCAACTGCCGGAACAACAAAACCATCATCGAGGGAAAGACTTACTGTATCGAAAAACACGGTTTCTGCCGTGACGTGGATTTTCAGGTTACCAGGCAGTCCGATACTGCGGTTACATTTGAAATTCACGATACGGAAGAGACGAAGGCCGTTTATCCTTACTCCTTTTCCCTCTCCTTAACTTATGTCATGGAAAACGGTATGCTTTCCATGGAATACCGCGTTGCCAACACGGATGACAGAACCATATACTACTGCATCGGTGCCCACCCCGGATTTAACTGTCCGATGGAGGAAGGTGCCTCCTTCAACGATTATGAGCTCGTATTTGAAGAGGACGAAACCGTATCCAGCATGGTCTACGATCTGGAGAATCTGCAGTTCGACCCGTCCCACAGAATTCCCCGTCTGGACCACAGCCGCAGGCTGCCGCTTACGAGGGAGATGTTCAAGGACGACGCCGTATATTTTGACGACTTGAAATCCAGGAAAGTATCCATAATCCATAAAGATTCCGGTCATGGGATTGAAGTCGGATTCCCAGGTTTCGATACGGTTGCATTCTGGACGCCTTACCCGGCAGAAGCCCCGTTCCTGTGTGTTGAACCGTGGAACGGTTCCGGTGTCTATGCCACAGAAGACGACGAATTCGTACATAAAAACCATGCTCAGAAGCTGGAAGCCGGAAAGAGCAAAACTTACGGCCTTACCATACGAATGATCTGATTCAAATAATTCCGATTGCCCCAACAAATACAGAAAACCGGAATCATCTGGAAGATACAGCTTAACTCTTTCGCTGTCTCCTCCGGCTGATCCCGGTTTTCATTTATTTTCTATCATACGACACTGAAATTTTCCTGGGCAAACTTCCGGTACTTTTCCATAAATAATTTTCTGCGGCTGCTGCTAATATACAGCTTCTCGCCGTTTGCCATATGAATTTCATCCCCCTCCATACTGCGTATCTGCAGCATATTAATCAGATTATACTGATTAATGCGTACAAAATGGTAACTGGAAAGCCGCTGTTCTTCAACATCGAGCCTGGCCTTTACCCTTATCTTTTTCTTACCCAGCACTAAACTGGTCTTTCTGTCATAGGATTCCAGAAAACAGATATCATCCATGTTGTAAACCATAGGCTGTCCGTTAAATACGGCCGTATACTTTGCACGGGCCAGTTTTTTCCATTGATCTTTTCTTCCGCAGATATAAATAATTAAACTGTCCTTTTCCTTCTGCTTCAGCTGCTTAAATTTGCACTCCTTTGCCGTCCAGTCCTCATCTGCGTAGACAATGATGGCATGATAATTTTTTTCCTCCACGGCACTTAACAAGTCAGCCGGGGATAAGAAATAGTCTTCGTTTATCAGAACCCCTCTTCTTTTCCATTTTTCAAAATATGCTCTTGCATTATCCAGCTGTGACGTATTGTCTGCGTACACCGCTATCTTCATGCACGCTACCTCCGTAATTTCCTGATATCATATAATTTTGAGATCTCATATTATATAACGTTATTTTCTTAAGCCTGTGACGTCCGCAGCAGAATATTCTATATACTGCGCATAAATATAACAAAACTCCTCAAACTAATATCAGTCACGTTTGCGAAAGGAGATATCTATGGAAAAAGATAAAAACACAGTCAGCCAGCCCGATGATTTTGATGTTGATATCCAGGCGTGTTCTACCATGGACTGCACCGGTCTCATCCCTGCCCTGCCGGAAACAGAGGCGGAAAAAGAAGCTTATGAGGACTTATATCCTTACATCACGCATGCGAAGAACTGCGCGGATGACAAATAAAGATCCGGAATCACGAAATCCCCCGAAAGGCGTTCCGCGCACTTTTCGGGGGATTTGATTCTTCTGTCCTGTACAAAATGGTTTTTATACTCCTGAATAAGCGGAGAATCCGCCGTCAACCGGAATAACCACACCTGTAATAAAGCCCGCAGCCTCATTATTTAACAAAAACAGCAGTGTTCCGTTTAACTCTTCCGCCTCGCCGAACCGTCCCATCGGAGTTGCCGCCAGGATCTTGGCTGTTCTGGCTGTAGGCGTTCCGTCATCATTAAACAGAAGCTTCTCATTCTGTTTCGTCACGAAGAAGCCCGGAGCCATGGCGTTTACACGGATGCCCACCCTGGAGAAATGAACAGCCAGCCACTGGGTAAAGTTGCTCACAGCCGCCTTTGCACCGCTGTAGGCCGGGATCTTTGTCAGTGGGGTAAATGCGTTCATGGAGGAAACGTTTAAGATGTTGCAGCCTTCTCTGCCGATCATATCTTTTGCAAAAATCTGTGTCGGAAGCAGGGTTCCTAAGAAGTTTAAGTTAAACACAAATTCCACACCCTTCGGATCCAGGTCGAAGAAGGAGATGGTATCTGCCTCGATGTCACCCATCTCGAAATACTCCTTCGTTGTCTGTGCCTTCGGATTGTTGCCGCCTGCACCGTTTACCAGTATGTCACACGGTCCCAGCTCAGCCAGTACCCTTGCGTGAACCTCTTCCAGGCTCTCGCGTTCCAGAACATTTGCCTTATAAGCCTTTGCCGTATGGCCTGCTGCCACGATGTCGTCCGCAACCTTACCGGCAGCCTCTTCATTTAAGTCGAGAACCGCAACCTTTGCGCCTGCCAAAGCCAGAGTCTTTGCAAACATGCCGCATAATACTCCGCCCGCTCCTGTCACCACTGCAACTTTTCCTGTTAAATCCGTTCCGAATGATAATCCCATAAGTCATTTCCCTCTTTCTTTTTATTCTTAATTTTATTTGCTCATCTTCTCAATTGCTTCCCACAGTCCGTTTAAATACGTAGCACCCAGCGCTCTGTCATACAGACCGTAGCCTGCGCGTCCCGTCTCTCCCCAGATCATCCGTCCGTGATCCGGGCGCATATATCCGTCGAAGCCATTGTCATAAAGCGCCTTTAATATGGCAAACATATCAAGGGAACCACAACTTGACAAGTGTGCTCTCTCTTCAAAGCCTTTATTATCTTCCAGAACCGCCACGTTCCTCGCATGTACAAAATGGATTCTTCCCATAGCCGCGTATTTGGCTGCCATCTTCACCACATCGTTTTTATTGGAGCAGCCGAGAGAACCGGTACAGAGGGTAATTCCGTTGTGTCTGTCGTCTACAAGCTTTAAGAAACGGTCCAGATTCTCCTCACACGTAATGATTCTCGGAAGGCCGAAGATGCTCCAGCATGGATCATCCTCATGAATCGCCATGTTTACATCACACTCCGCAGCTACCGGAATGATGGCTTCCAGGAAGTATTTTAAGTGATTCCATAAGTCATCCTCAGACATGGCGTTGTACTCGGATACCACCTGTTTCAGTCCGTCTCTCGTATAACTGGAATCCCAGCCCGGAAGCGTTAAATCGCTGTCACTCTCAAGAGGATTGACCTTGTCTACCTGATCCTGATAATATACAAGCGAGGTGGAACCGTCAGCCAGTTCATGGTCCAGCTGTGTTCTTGTCCAGTCGAATACCGGCATGAAATTGTAACAGATGCATTTGATGCCCGCTTCTGCAACGCGGCGGATATTTTCACAGTAATTGGCGATATACTGGTCTCTCGATGGCTTTCCCAGCTTGATGTCCTCGTGAACCGGAATGCTCTCGATTACCTCGAAGGCCAGCCCGGCGTCCTCAGTTTCCTTTTTCAGCTTCGCGATGCTCTCCCGGCTCCATACTTCTCCGACCGGGACGTCGTACACAGCCGTCACGATGGAATGCATGCCCGGAATCTGTCGGATCTGCTTAAGCGTTACCTTGTCATCGTCTCCATACCATCTGAATGATAATTTCATGATAAACCTCCTTGGGATTAAAAAATGGTTTCGTTCCCGGCAGCCTGTCGTTCCTCTGCCTCATGGTCTTAGTATAACAAATTCTGTTTCGAATACCATGGATTTAATTGCCGTTCACATTGCAAAAGTTGCGGTTCTCTATTATAATGGGATATAACTGAAGCGGCTTTGGAGGTTATGAGATGAAAAAAGAACTGTCTACCGGCTTTAATGCCAGGCAATATATGAATTCAGGAGAATTTGAGGTATTTTTTTACAATGATATCGATCTGGATCATGTTGTGGATCACACGCATCCCTATTATGAGATCTATTTTTTCTTAAATGGGGACGTGACCTACGAAGTGGACGGAAACCGGTATGAGCTGCAGTACGGCGACTATCTGATGATCCCTCCGGAGACGAGGCACCACCCCATCTTTCATTCCACCGGACAGGATTACCGCAGGTTCGTGCTCTGGATCAGCCGCCCCTATTATGACGCGCTGACGGCCAGATCTGAAGATTTCGCCTACAGCTTCCGCCATGTGGCGGAGAAGAAGCAGTACCATTTCCGCACGGATTTCATTACATTTCAGGAGCTTCAGGGACGTCTTCTGGACATGATTGAGGAGATGAGAGGAAGCAAACCGTTTCGCGGGACATCCGCCCACTTGATGGTCTGTTCCTTCCTGCTCCATTTAAACAGGATCACCTACGATTCCCTGCACCAGGTTCCCGCGGTATATGAGAATGTACTCTATTTAAATGTCTGCGATTATATCAACAACCATTTGGACGAGGATCTCTCCCTTGACCATCTGGCGTCGTTTTTCTATGCCAGCAAATACCATATTTCCCATGTGTTTAAGGATAATATGGGCATCTCCCTGCATCAGTACATTCTGAAGAAACGTCTCCAGGCAAGCAAAAATGGAATCCTGTCGGGGATTCCATTTAATGAGTTGTACCATCAATACGGTTTTTCAGATTATACAAGCTTTTACCGGGCGTTTAAAAAGGAGTTCGGTCTCTCACCGAAGGAATTCAGGGAACAGAGGTCCCTTCCGGAAGGCTATTGAACGGCTTTCTCCCACCGGTCCCCGGTCCGCACATACGTCACGCTGCTTCCATCTTTTTGTGTCAGCAGAACAGAGTCTGTCTCCGGTCCCCAGCTGATGGAAGCTAAATCCTTCACCAGGTACAGATCAGGACACTGATAGATGGTGCCGCCATTTTCCGCATCCCGGATCGTGAAACCCGCATAGACCTTTCCCAGCAGTTTCTTCGTCTCAGAGGTCAGTAAAAGTCCGTTCTGCTCCTCCGCCGTCGTCTCAAATTCTGTCGCCTCGCTGCTGCGGTACGTGTGGTATTCATCATAGATGTTCATGCCTATGATGACGCCTGCCACCGCCAGAACCGCCACAACCGCCAGTATCACCGGAAGCCGTCTCTTATGAACGGCCCCATACGTTTTTACAATCTTTGATTTTTTGTTCATCGGAACACTCCCTGTACCAGCACCATGTAGATCACGGTCCCCGCTCCGATGCTCAGAAGCGAATTGCCTTTCCAGATGTGAAGTAACACGATCGCTGCAACTGATAGGATCTCCGGCAGCGCATGCGGCCAGGAAACCAAATTAACGCCTTTTAAACAGTATACCACCAAAAGCCCGATTGTAGCATAGGGAAGTGTTGTTCCCAGAAAACTGATGTATTTCGGAGTTTTCTTCCCTGCCGGAAAGAGTATAAAAGGAAGGAATCTCGTGAGCAGTGTGGCCGCAGCCATCACAACGATTATCACGATTCCCTGTATGGTATGTCCGCTCATGCCCCGGTCTCCTTTCCATTCTTTTTGTAATCCCATGTAATCGCGGCCAGAATCAGAATCATGGCCGGTATGATAAATGCGCTCTGGCCGAATATTACGACACAGAGTGCCGATGCCGCCACTCCGGTCAGCGCGGCTTTATGACCGTGACCCGACTTCCACTGGTCCACAAATATGACGACAAACAACGCAGTCAGCGCGAAATCCAGTCCTGTGGTGTTAAACGTAATCAGACTTCCCAACAGCACCCCGATGACGGTTCCCGCCACCCAGTAGCACTGATCGAGAATGGAGATCCAGAAACAGACCCAGTATCTCGGAATACTCTTCGGCGGCTCCTCATGGCAGACAATGGAAAATGTCTCATCCGTCAGTGCAAAGATCAGATACGGCTTCAATCTCCCGGCATCCCGGTACTTGTCCAGCATGGAAAGGCCGTAAAAAAGATGTCTGGCGTTCAGCATCAGCGACATAAAAAACGCGTACACAGGATTGACCATTGCAGTCAAAAATGTAATTCCCAGATACTGTAAGCTTCCCGCGTAGACAAACACGCTGATGGCGAGAGCCCACCAGATACCAAAACCGCTGATATTCATTAAGATTCCATAGGCGGCTCCCAGAACCAGATATCCCGCCATCACCGGCACCGTTCTGGGAAACGCGTATTTCAGTGCTCTTATTCTCTCCTGATTTTCCATGTGTTATCACCTGTTCACTTGCTTTTTTTATCTATATTGTTTACTATATTAAAGTAGAAAAGTATTTTTGTCAATTTTTTTCATTTGAGCCGTACACAGGCTCAAAATGCAGATTATGAAGAAACAGGAGGTTTGCAATGGATTTCACTTCCCAATATGATTCCTGCAGTCTTTGTCCCAGAAGCTGTATGGTGAACCGCCGGGTGCCGGGTGTGAAGGGCTTCTGCGGCTGCGGCGATACTGTCATGGCAGCCCGGGCGGCCCTTCATCAGTGGGAGGAGCCGTGGATCAGCGGAATCCACGGAAGCGGCACGGTATTTTTCACCGGCTGTACTCTTCGCTGCTGCTTCTGCCAGAATTATCCCATCAGCCAGGAGGGGCTGGGAAAGGAGATTTCCATCCGGCAGCTTGGCGATATCTTTCTGCGCCTCCAGGATGAGGGCGCTCACAATATCAATCTCGTCACCGCCACCCAGTATCTTCCCTCCATCGTCTCCGCGTTGGACTTTGTAAAACACAGGCTGGCCATCCCTGTGGTCTATAACTGCGGCGGCTATGAACGGGTGGAGACAGTAAAGGCCCTTAACGGCTACGTGGATATCTGGCTTCCCGATTTAAAATACTACAGTTCCCGGCTCTCTGCCCGCTACAGCAAGGCGCCGGACTATTTTGAAAAAGCTTCGGCCGCCATTTTACAGATGATCCGGCAGACCGGAACACCCGAATTCATCTTCTTTCAGGATACGGAAGATCCTGAGGCCCCCGCCTGCACCCTGATGAAAAAGGGCGTCATCATACGCCACATGGTGCTGCCCGGGGCCAGGGAGGATTCCATCTTTTTGCTGCACTGGATGAAGGAACACCTTCCGGAAGGGCAATACAACGTGAGCCTGATGAGCCAGTACACCCCGTTTTATAACAGCGGCAGTTTCCCGGAGATCAACCGTCGAATTACATCGTATGAGTACTATAAGGTCGTTGATACCGCCATCGAGCTGGGACTTGTCCATGGGTTTATGCAGGAAAAAAGCAGCGCAAAGGAGGAATATACGCCGCCGTTTGATTTGGAAGGGCTGGAGTAGGAGGTTTAGTAAGTGTATACAATCGTTTTTACAGGGGTACAAAAATTCTTCCACTATGAAACTGCTTTTTTGCATGTTTTGTAGTAAAATAGAACTACAAGAAAAGGAGAATTTTTATGATGAAACCATACCCTGATTCCGTCTTAAACTACGAAAAGGGGTTTTCAATCATCATCAATGAATTGAAAACCCCGGTGGAAAATTCCATCTGCTATTATTTTGATTACGATGCGCGTTCTTACTCCGTGAACATGGAATTCCCGCATATGCACATGTTTTATGAGATTATGATTCTTTTAAGTCCGAAGGCATATCATTTTATCGCTGGAAAACCATACTCCATTATCAACAATGACATCGTTCTGCTGGCTCCGGCCATTTTACATCAGACGGAGTACTTACCCGGACCTCCCAGCGACCGGATCATTATCAATTTCATGGTTCCCAAGCATCTTCTGCTTCATCCGGGAGGATATGACACCATTCTTTCTGTCTTTAACGATCCTGTCCCGATTTTTCGTTTTGACTTAGAGCGCCAGAAAACGCTGTTCCAGATCATCAACCAGCTTACGGACCTAAGCCGTACCACAGAAGATCCCGCCGTCAGAAATATGATGATCCATAACAAATTCACGGAATTCCTGTTCACGCTCTATCAGATGCGGAAAGAAAATCTCTATGAAGAATACAATTCCGAGAGAAGCATCAAAGAAAAGATATATACCATCACCAACTACATACAGACGCACTATCATGAAGATCTTTCACTGGCGTACTTAGCTGACAAATTTTTTATCAGCTCCTTCTACTTATCCCACCAGTTCAAGCTGGTGACCGGATTCACCGTCGTGCAGTACATCCAGCAGACCCGCGTCAAAAACGCCCAGTACCTCCTGCTGAATACCAGCTTAAAGATCACCGACATCGCCGAAAAGATCGGATTTTCCAGCTTTTCGCAGTTTAACCGCGTGTTCCACAGATTCTGCAGTATGTCGCCGTCTGAATATAAGACCTTTTATAATCAGAATGCCATGCGGGTGAATGCGCCGATGATGTCTGCGAAGAGTAATCTCTGAGAAAGAATCCCGCAATCGGGATTCACCGCCTGCGGCGGGGCGCTTAATCTTGACGTTACCTCTGACATGGCATATCTGGATCTCCTTCCGCACCCGGAAGCATTTTTTCTCCCCGGATCCATGCTTCATCTACACATACATATTTAATGCAGCGGCGGTTACCAAAGCTGTAGGCCGCATGGATTTTTCCATCCTTTGACTGCATCATAACCGGATATTCATATCGTCGGTTATTGATGTCGTTAAATTCTCCTACAAATCCTTCCCCCAGCTCTATAATCCGTTTATAGGGCCACGTCTTTCCGCCGTCATCGGAAACAGCAAAGGTAACCGGACAGCGCTGATTCGGCCAGACTGTCTTTTCTGTATCATCGTTAAATTTCACCGGATTGTAAATTATGGCCAGACTGCCGCTCTGTAATTTTATCGAGGAAATGGAAGAATTATTGTTTGGAAGACAGGTTGGTACCGGGCTTGTCCATGTATCTCCGTAATCCTCACTGTACGCAATATAAATATAATCCGCAAAGCGGCTTCTAAACAGAGCAGTCAGCTTCCCTGGAGCAGTTTCTATCAGATTGGCATGGACACGGCCGGCGCTGTTGGGGATCTCTGTCTCACGCCAGGTTTTTCCCTCATCGTCCGAAATCTGTACCACCGTGATATCACTTCCGTTTCTTGATTCATCAGGAAAGCAGATCCAGTTTCCGAACACCCACCTTCCATTGGATAAAATCTGAATTTTCTGACGGCAGAAGGAACCTGGTCTGGCAAACATGGTCTCCGTAGGTCCCCAGGTATATCCGTTATCCTTAGATATTTTTCTTCGTATTTCAGCCGTATACTGCAGATTAAAATTCGGATTGTCATCCGGCGTCCGAGAAGTCTGCGCCGTATACATCAACCAGATCTCCCCGTTGGGTGCTGCGAAAAGGGAAGGATTCTGTTCTGATCGGGACGGATCATCCGAGACGATCTCCCCCACACTCCATCTGCTCTCTCCTGCCTTTAATCTGGACACGGCAATGCTGATGTCCGCGTTTCCCTCATCACTCCCTGCAAACCAGCAGGCCAGCAAGTCACCGTCAGGCAGCTCCAGAAGATCCGCCGCATGCACACTGTCAAACTGATTGGGAATCAGCGCCTCTATCGTATCCAGCAGATTATTGTGATATAATCTGCCATCTTCTTCTAAACAGTTCAGTTCCACATACTCTCTCATAGCTTTGTCCTCACTCTCAAAACCTGCAGGCACAGCTGCTGCCCGCGGCTTCCATTTATTGTTCTTAACCCTTTACCGCCCCAATCATAATACCTTTTTTAAAGTATTTCTGTACAAAAGGGTACACCATGACGATTGGCAGCATCGATATAAAGATGGCCGCTGCCTTTAAATTCTGCTGATTCAATGTAATGCCATTTAAAATAACATTTTTAAAGGCCGTACTCGTTCCTGCATCCGCTATTACTACTTCCTTCAACACCTGCTGAATCACCTTAAAATTATCCGTCTTGAGATAAATCTGTGGGATCAGATACTGATTCCATATCGATACCGCATAAAAGGTTCCAATGGTTGCCATAATTGTCTTCGACAGAGGAAAATACAGTCTGGTCAGAATCGTCCAGTCATTTGCTCCGTCTACCACAGCAGCTTCCTCCAGTTCCCCCGGAATTCCTTCAATAAAGGTTTTTGTGATAATCAAAAACTGCGTATTGATGGCACCCGGAATAATCATTACCCATGGATTATCAATAAATCCCAGTTTATTATAAATAATATACTGCGGAATAATTCCTGCATCAAAGACCCATGTAATAATGAATGCTCCCATCAGGAAGTATCTGCCCTTCAGCCGGGGTCTGGAAAGTGCGTAAGCCGTCACATAGGTTGTCAGTATTGCAACAATTGTTCCTCCCAAAGTATACAGAAATGAATTTCTCAGGCCAGTCCATACATGAAACTTTGTACTTCCCATAATATATTTAAAAGCCTCAAAATTAAATCCCTTTGGAAGAAAGGTGACCTCCCCTCTCTGGAGATACGTTCCGTTGCTACATGCCACAAAAAAAACATACAGGAAAGGATAGATACAGATCACTGCTACCAGCAACAGGATTATATTATTAACAATATCAAATACCTGCACTTTTTTTCTTTTCATACTTGAGTTCTCCTTTCCTAAAATAGTCTTGTCTCTGCAAACCGATCCGCCATTTTGTTCACGAAAGTAACCATGACAAAAGCAATTACAGACTTTAGTATATTCACTGCTGTTCCATAGCTGTAATCAGGAAATCCTTTTGACTCAAACGCGATTCTGTATACATAAGTCTGAATAACGTCGGCCGTATCATAAACACTGCTGTTGTACATCAAAAGAATACGATCCAGATTAACTGTGAAAATATTTCCTACACTGATAATCAGCATGACTATAATGGAAGTTGAAATACAGGGCAGTGTAATTCGCAGCATTTTATCCCACCGGTTGGCACCATCCACTTCTGCCGCCTCATATAAAGAAGGATCGATATTCATCATTGCCGCAATATAAATGATTGCGGAGTAACCAAATGTCTGCCATATTTCCAAAATTACATACAGCGGCCGGAACCAGCCGGGTTTGGCCATAAAATTGACAGAGCTGCCTCCCAGACTCCTGATTATGTTATTTACAATTCCCGAGCTCGGAGAAAGGATGGTATAGAGGATACTGACCATGACTGCCGCCGAAATAAAATAGGGAAGAAAACTTAAAGACTGCACCGTGGACCGAACCCACTTCTGCCTGATTTCATTTAAAAACAGCGAAAAAATAATTGGAATCGGGAATACGACAACAATAGTCAGTACAGCCAGTATAATGGTATTCATAAAAACTTTGGGTATATAGGGATCTGTGAAAATCCGCTTAAAATTATCCAGTCCAACCCACTTACTTCCCGTTATCCCCTGAAAGGCGCTAAACTTTTCAAAGGCGATTACCATGCCTCCAACCGGTCCTATTTTAAACAGGATAAGACTTAGAAGGCCGGGAAGCAGCAGCAGATATAAAATCCAGTTTCTCCTCATATCCTTTACAAACCTTTGTGATAAACTTCCTTTTTTCTGCCGGGGCGGCAAAGCCGCCCCTTCTTTTCTCTTTCCAGCCATCCTGATCTCCTTTCAAAACTTAGTTATCGAATGTTGCCCGATAAGCATCCAGCTGAATCTCTTCAATTCTGGACAGCCCAAGACTGTTCATCTCGTCCTGGAAGGCCTTCCATGTATCTGCATTGAACTCTTTATTTCCTGTTACAAAAGATACAATACCGGCAATTTCAGCATCAAACACCGTAGCAACCAGATTGGACAACTCCTCTGTCTGTTCTGCTGTATACTTAATATTATAGGATTCCATCATATTTTCTTCTGTATTGATTCTCTCAGCCGCTTCCGCAATCAGAGGAGAGTTCCATGCAAAGAATGCCTCATTATCCACCGGCTTGCAGACTGTGAATCTGTCACTTAAGAAGGACCACCGTTTCTCTCCTTCCGGAGTTGCTTCCTCTGCAGCATAATCAACGATAAATTTCCTGGAGCCATCACTTTCGGTTTCAAAGCTCTCGCCTTCAACACCGTAATTTGCCAAGGTAATTCCTTCCTCACTGTAAAAATAATCAATAAAGGTAAGAATTGTTTTTATTTTTTCTTCACTGCACTGGGCATTAACTGCCGTAACGCATTCTTCGTTATATTTACAGCTGCTGGTTCCTTTTAATATTTTTCCACTTTCATCCTGAAACATGTTCATTACACCCATCTGGTAATCCGGATCTGCTTCTGTTCCGCCGTTTGCCATAAACCATTCTGCCCTGTTGTAATAATCATACTCAAAGGTTCCGTTTCCATTGATCATCGCAGCCTCCCAGTCTCCCTCTGTACGGGTATTGGCTGCAAACTCAGGATTGATCAGTCCTTCATCATACCAGGCTTTCATAGTCTCGACCATGGTATAGGCCTTGTCATCCATAATATCCAGGGACCCGTCTTTCTGATGACCGACGTATATTCCATTGGATTCTTCCGATGAAATATTACTCGGGCAGCCGAACCATGCCGCAAAGCGAATAGGATTTTCTCTGCCTTCCAGAGGGTAGTAGTTTGGATTGTCCTTTCCGTAATGCGCTTTCAGCGTGCGCATGGCTTCGGTAAAGTCATTGACTGTCTTGATCGAATTCACATCAATCCCTGCTTTTTCCAGATGATCTGCGCGGTAAGCCAGATAATCCGTAAAAATCGGAGATTCCTTTACCAGACCGTAGATAGCGCCCTCCTCATTTGTAACCAGCGCTTTGTAGTCCGGATTATCTTCAATATATTTCTGTAAATTAGGAGCATACTTTTCTATGTAAGGAGCCAGATCCACAAATGCTCCCTGCGGTCCGTAAACGTTAGTCTGTGTCAGTTTTGTCATCACTGCATCAGGAAGGGTCTTAGAGATAATTCTCTGGTCAACTTCTGCATACACGTCATTAAAATCATCAGGGCCTTCCACATACTCTACATGAATGCCAGTATTGGCTTCTGCCGCATCATACCATTTGAGTTCTTTAATCCAGTCTACATACGTATTCCGCATAAACATTGTATAGCTGTTGTCACCGGCGGCCGTTTCTTTCCCGTCTCCTGCCTTTTCAGTTCCGGATTCCCCCTGTGTGTTCGCTGTACTCCCCTGCTGCTCTGCCGCTTTGTTTCCGCAGCCAGCCAGCATTGTTCCCATCATAGCGACAGTCAAAATTACAGATACCATTTTCCTTCTCATTTTCGTTCCTCCTGGGATCATAATATAGATATACTTTTTCGTCTGCCGTCTGCAAATCTCACTGCATAATCGACCGCATTCAACAGGCTTAATTCATTTGCAGTTCCGGTCCCGGCCTGATCAAAGGCCGTCCCATGGTCCACGCTGGTCCTGATAATCGGAAGTCCCAGAGTGATATTCACTCCTTCCACCGCGTCCCATTTCTGTTCTTCCTGATTGTATACAAATCCGACCACTTTAAGCGGAATATGGCCCTGATCGTGATACATGGCGACCACTATATCGTACCAGCCCCCCCGGGCCTTCGAAAATACGGTATCGGCAGGTATCGGGCCATCCGCATGAATGCCTTCCGCTCTCGCTTCTTCAACAGCCGGAATAATCTCTTCTATCTCTTCTCTTCCAAACAGTCCATTCTCACCACAGTGAGGATTGAGGCCCGCAACGCCAATCCGCGGATTCCTGATTCCCATATCCCTGCACGCCTGTTCCGCAATCCGGATCACCTCTAATATCCGATCTTTTTTCACACGGTCGCACGCCTCTCTCAAGGCCACATGGGTCGAAACATGTACTACACGCAGATTTTTATGTGCAAGCATCATCGTATACTTTTTGGTTCCGGTAAACTCCGCATAGATTTCCGTATGTCCGGAATAGTGACGCCCCGCCAGATTGAGTGCTTCTTTATTAAGGGCATTGGTCACAGTCGCGTCCACCTCTCCTGCCATCGCCAGCTCAATGGCTTTTTTCACATACTGGAAGGCCGCTTCTCCCGCCAACGCAGATACCTTACCGATGATCAGCGCCTCCGGATCTACATTCTTCATATCTATGACATCGATACAACCGGAACGGTACAAACCGTCAGATGGTTTTTCAACAGTATTAATCCGGATCTCCGGTCTGCCAACGATCCTCGCTGCATTCTTTAAGACAAAGGTGTCTCCAATCACCACCGGCCGGCACGTCTCATGAACCGGATGATCTGCCAGCGCCTTCACCGTGATCTCCGGTCCGATTCCAGCCGGATCTCCCAGTGTGATACCAATCAAAGGTCTCATCTTCTTCGTCCCTTTCTACTTAATTCCCGCTTCCCGGTTTACTTCAATCACCCGTCTGATGGCCTCGATTCCTTCCGGCGGAATTCTGTCAAACGGCGCACGGCATTTTCCAACCGGATATCCCAGCATTGCAACCGCAGTTTTTACGATGGTGTTGGGATTGCCATATTTAAAGCAGTCACGGAAGGAGCGTATGGAATCCTGAGCTTTCTTCGCCCCTTCTAAATCGCCCTGCTGAAACCGTTCATAGATTGCAGTCATTGTCTCCGGATAGACATTGGCACAGCCAGCGATGCCTCCACCTCCTCCTGCAAGCAGGTTCCAGTAAATCAGGGAATCGTTGCCGGAGAGTATCGTGAAGTCCTTTCCTCTCGTTCTCTCCAGATATTGGAGCATATTATCGAAGTTGCCGCTGGAATCCTTGGCACCTGCGATATGATCAATCTCTGACAGCCGCTCTACCAGGGCCGGAGAAAGGCTGTTGCCCGTTCTGGCCGGAATGTTGTAAAGCACAACCGGGATTTTTACCGCCTCTGCCACCGCACGGTAATGTTCGTACAGTTCCTCATCAGACGCTTTGGCAAACCATGGCGTGATTACAGACAGGACATCCGCCCCCAGCGACTCCGCCATCCGGCACATCCGGATCGTGTCCTTTGTTCCAATACATCCGCTGCCTGCATAGACTGGAACCCTTCCACCGGTTTCTTCGATTACGATGGACAGAACCAGTTCCTTTTCTTTCTCATTTAGTATGTAGCCTTCTCCGTTCGTTCCAAATGGAAACAACCCGTGTACCCCTGCCTCAATCAGGCGGTTCACCTGCCGTCTCAGTTCAGATTCATTGATGGATTCATCCTCATTCATCGGAGTAATGATGGGAGGAATAATACCTTTCAGAACCGTCATCAAATTTCCCCTCTTTCCCTCTAAGTCTGCAGTGCCGGATATAATCAATTCATAATTTCCAAATACAGCCTGCGGGCATCCTCATGCGTAATCTCTTTCTTATTGTTATTCAGCAGCCGCTTTACATCCATCCCGGCATTCACCAGTTCTTCCAACGCCTCAGTCCCAATCCCGAATGAAGAGAGCGAGGAGGGGATGTCCAGCCTCCTGATAATCTCCTCCATGCGCGCCAGCAGCCGGTCCGCTTTCTCCTCGTCCGTCATCTGCTGATTCCGGCCCCCGTTCCCCTCCACTGCATCAAAAAGCTCCGCAAATTCCTTCAAACAGGCCGATTTGTTAAAACGCATAACCGGGAGCAGCAGCATGGCGTTGGATACTCCATGGGGAATATGGTACTTTCCCCCCAGCGGATAAGACAGTGCATGTACCGCTGTAGTTCCGGAGGAAGAGATCGCCGCACCCGCGTAAAATGCGGCAGTCAGCATATTCGTTTTCGCTTCCTCTGCTTCGGGCTCTTCACATGCCGCTTCTATATTTCCAAAAATCAGCCTCGCAGCCTCCTTTGCAAACAGATTGCTGAATGGATTTGCCTTATTGGATGTAAAACATTCTACCGCATGCGCCATTGCGTCGATTCCTGTAGATGCCGCAATTTTTTTCGGGAGATTCGTAAGGAGGCTGCCATCCAGAATCACGTAATCCGGCATCATTTCCCGATTCACGATACCTACTTTCAATTGCTGTTCCGGTACCGCCACAATACTGTTCATCGTAGCCTCAGATCCGGTTCCCGCAGTCGTGGGAATCATAAGGACAGGGATACTTTTTCTTCCCAGCCCCGGATTTTCCAGCAGCTGCCTTACCGTTACAGATCCGTCCGCTGTAATAGAAGCCAGTTTCGCCACATCCATGACGCTACCGCCGCCTGCGGCAACAATCAAATCAGCACCGATCCGGCGGAACCCGTCGATTGCCTGCTGGGCCTCATCACAATCCGGTTCAGCAGGCAGATCCGCCAGCACAACGGTCTCTACCCCCGCCTCATGCAGCAGCTTTATCGGGGCCTTTAGGAGACCGGCCTGTTCCACCCCCTTATCCGTAAATAAAGCGGCTTTTTTAAATCTTCCTTCCGTAATTTCTCTGATCTTATCCAGCGCTTCCCGGCCGCTGTAGACAGTGCCCGGCATTGTAAGTGAATATTGATCTGTCATGTTTTCTTCCTCCCTCCAAAAAACGATGTTTCACCAGCTGTTCCACTTCCATCAAAAGCTCCTGATCCCCAAAACCGCCTGATTTCGAGATAATCCACTGCTCTTTTCCTTCCGTTTGTATCGATGACAGCACCGTTCCCTGTTCCAGTTCCCGGTAAATGGTAATCTCGCCGCAGTCCATCTCCGTGATAAATCCAGCCAGTGTGTCACCTCCTATAATCATAAAGGTGGCTTCCAGCCCCATTTCCAGAAGCTGTTTTAGGATTTCTCCCAGCGTCTTTGATATGGTTACCCGCGCTTCCTCCAGAGGAATGTGATTCTCCAGCCGGTACTCTGTCATCTTTTTCATATCAGAAATCCCGGTTTCAATCACACAGGTGATACCATTTTCACAATCCCGCTTCAGACCGCAGAGCCACGTTTTCCCCTCCTCTGAGCTTAAATATCCCTGGGTAAACTGCTGCAGCGGCGTCATGGTAATCCGTTTCATCCCATGCATTTCCGCATATTCAATCTGTCTCTTAGTAATTTCATTCATGCTTCCGCATACAATGATCATCCTGTCTGTTATAACAGGAATTTCCACCTTGCGTGTTTCCAATTTCAGGAAATCTCCCAGCACCGATGCGAATCCCGCACAGCCGGCCATGACTCCGAGACGCTTCTGCCTCATCAAATCCTCTGTAATCTTTTTTATCTGCAACTCACTTGACGCATCAAAGATACCAATTTCCTTATCCCCGCCTCTCTCATAGTGCCCGCTCTCCTGGTACAATACAGTCTTCACCGATGAACCAGAAAACAGTGCTTCCACACTGGGCGAGACCACAGGTTCAAAAGGATCACGTCCAAACACACTCTCATGGATAGGAACTCCTTCAACATAATGGACTCCTCCGACTGTGATCCGATCCATGGCCGGCAGTGCCGGGATAAACGTCAGGTACTGTTCTCCACTGGCCAGAAGTGCCGCTTCCAGTTCTTTTCCAATGTTCCCTCTTAGCCCGGAATCCGTTTTCTTATAGATATAGGGAACGCCTGCTTTTCCTGCACTCTTTACCAGATCAAAAACTTTCCGGTACGCTTCCTCGCCCTCCAGATGTCTTGTCTGTGCATCGATCACCAGCACTTCCGCCTGTAACCGTTTCAGTGTCTCTTCGTCCTCAGGAAAATGATTCAGGACTTTCGTCGTCATTCCTTTCCCGGCAAACTGCACTCCGGTATCAAGGGCTCCTGTAAAATCGTCTGCAATCACAAGAAGTTTTATCATTTTGTTTGCCCACCTATTATTGTTTCAATTTTAAACATTTTATTATTGATAGTTTCGTTTGTTTCCTTTTGTTTGTTTAATAATACCAATTAAAGTTCTGTTTTTCAAGGATTCTACCACTATTTTTTCTTAAAATATTGTTTTATTTTGAAACATTTATGTTTTATATTGTTTTTAATAAGTTCATATGATATATTTGTTTTAAATAGAAACACTGTTTTAAAGAAAGGTGGGAATTCTTTATGGATAAAAAAACGAAGATACTGGGAATCGCACCATACGATGGTATGAAAGCATTGATGATGCGTCTGGCCAGCCAGCGTGATGATATTGATCTGACAGTATATGTAGGCGACCTGGAGGCCGGAGCCGAAATCGCTTCCAGACATACCTTTCAGGATTACGATGTTATCCTGTCCCGCGGAGGCACTGCCGAAATGATTTCCTCCATTTCCCCGATTCCCGTAGTGGAAATCCAACTGTCGGTATACGATATTCTCCGTGCCATGAAACTGGCAGAACATAACAATGACCGCTATGCAATCGTCGGTTTCCCGGGGATTACCAAAAATGCACGTTTTCTCTGTGACCTTTTACAGTATACGATTGATATTTACACCATTCACAATCCAGAGGAGGTCCAGGACACACTCTCCCGCCTGACCGAAGCCGGATACCGTATGGTTTTATGCGATGTCGTGACCAATTCCCATGCCCAGAGGCTGGGGATGCGCTCAATTCTTTTTACTTCCGGTTCCGAAAGTATTGAAGCGGCATTTGACCAGGCTGTCAAAACAGCCGGAACGTACCAGGCTCTGATCTCGAAGGCCGAATTTTTCCGGACGCTTCTGGAGGACTATCCATATTATGTATTTGTCTTCAGTGAAAAAGGGGAGTTGATCTATACATCGAAGGAACATAATTTTTCACCGTCTGTCATGACTGCCATGAAAAATTATGTAACAGAGATTCTTTCGGAAAACAGCAAAAAATTTTACAGAGATGAGGGTGATCTGCTGGTTGCCATAAAAGGAGTCAGAAAACTGATTTATAAACAGACGTATGTTGTCTATTACGTGAACACCCGAAAAGTTCCTCTGTCCCTCATAAAAAACGGGGTGCGTTATATTGACAGGAGCCAGGCTCTGGAACAGTTCTACTCCAGTTTCTACGGACTTACCAATCCTTCCGGAACCTACACACCCACTCTGGATCAGATGAACCAGACCGGTGCTCCGGTTATGATTCTGGGGGAAGACGGAACCGGAAAAGAAGAAATGGCCGCATTTATCTATTCTCAAGGCAAATTTCAGAATAAACCAATGGCAATCATCGACTGTTCCCGTATCACGGATAAAAGCTGGCAGTTTCTAACCGGACATACCAACTCCCCATTCAGCGATACCGATACCACGATCTATATCCGTGAACTCGAGTTTCTGTCTGATCCACAGTTTAAAGAGCTTTTTTCCATAATTCGGGATTTGAATCTGCACCGGCAGAACCATATGATCTTTTCCTGTACCACACAGGAAGGCGAGGAACCGAATCCAAACTCTCAGCTTCTCATGAACCACTTTAACTGCCTCTCCTTCACGCTCCGGCCGCTCCGGGCCAACAGGGATGAGATTCCGGATCTTGCCAACTTATATATCAGTAATCTAAACATGCAGCTGGCCAGGGAGATCGTCGGACTGGAGCCGGAAGCGGCATCCCTTTTAAAAGATTACAGCTGGCCCGGTAATTATAATCAGTTCAAGCGAATCATGACGGAACTTTTTGCCATAACGGACACCTCCTATATCAAAGCCGCCTCAGTTTCCAGACTTTTGCTCAGAGAACAGCCCGCCGCTTCCTCCGGCGGCGGTATTCCCTTCGATTTAAACCGCACACTGGAGGAAATCAATCTGGATATCGTGCGCCGCGTTCTGGCAGAAGAAAAAGGCAACCAGAGCCAGGCTGCCAAACGGCTGGGAATCAGCCGGACAACCTTATGGAGAATGATGCAGAATATTGTGTGAAAACGCCTGTTTCCACGATATCCGGCCGTACATGAAGCACAAATAATCAAATAATAAAAGGAATTCTCTGTTCAAACGGTTTCAAATTTCTTAATACAGTTTCTTCATCGTATATTTATGTAATACGTCACAAAAGCTTTTTATTGGCACAGGCAAAAAGATAAAAATTGACGACAAAAGTAAAAATCCAAATATATACTCCTGGTATTTTTTCCCTTATGCTAGTGAAATACAGATATCACTTCTCTTATAGATGGAGAAGCAAAAATATCAAAGGAGGTTGTTTATGAAAAAACACAAACAAGGGAAACAGTACAAAGTCAGGGCCGCCGCGTTATTTCTGACCGCTGCCATGGTCGTACAGGCTGCAGTTCCGGCTATGGCAGCTTTGCAGTCCGGAGAGACAGCGGCCGCAGACTCAGGAAAGACTTCTGTCAGAACCGCAAGTCAGTCCAATGCCGACCGGGGGAATGGCGAAACAAAGGCAACTCCGTCCGAAGCTGGGAAATCAGAAAAGGCGACGCTGAGCAATGCCCTGAAAAAAGCAGACAACATTCATCCCAACGGCGGTTTTGAGCAAACAGTAATAACAACAAATGCAGACTGGAAAAAAGTATGGACAGATGAAATAATGCCTGAAGGATGGAGCATGTGGCCAAAGCCGACAGGATCAGAAAAAATAACATTTGAGATAGTAAATGATCCGGAAGGAGCACCGGAAGGGAATAAGTATTTGCATATTCATTCCGATAACAAATCCTCAAGGCTCGGTATCAGCTACGCCATCAAGAATATAGAAAACCCTCATATAAATTATCTTTGCACGTTTCGGATGAAGCTGGAAAACGTGGAGGGCTCTAAAGGTCTTAATGCCAGACTAACCTGGCTGAAGTCCACTGGTTCCGGCGAATATTATTCGACCGAAAACCAAAAAGGAACAACAGACGGTTGGGTCCAATATGGTTTTACAACCCAAAATACTCCTGCTGGTTCAACTGGAATCCAGGTCGAATTTTACGTTGAGCAAATGTCGGGAGATGTTTATCTGGATGATATATCGGTTGTCCCAACCTACATCCTCAATCTGGATCAAACAGAAGCCAAGCTCTTCACTGGGGAAACCACGGAGCTGGAAGCCGTTTGCAGTGATGGTTATGAAGAAGAAATTAAGTGGTACAGCAAAAACCCGGAAATTGCCGATGTTGATGATAATGGTATTGTAACCGCCCACAAAATGGGTATTGCTGAGATCGTTGCAACAACGGATGCTTTTCACGAATCCATCTGCAAGGTTTATGTAGAAGACGGAAATCTGCGTCCATATTATAAAGTAATCCGTGACAGCTGGAGAGACCGTCTCACCGGAAACAGCATGGAAGATACCGATGACGAAGACTACAAAGCCATGATGGCCGATCTGACCGAGACAGCTAAGAAGAATTGGGATACCATGGAAAAGGGCGGGAATGACAGAGCCTTCCTGTGGGATGACATTGATTTTACATACCAGAAGCAGAATACTGCATCCAATGTGACGGAGGGCCTGGGAACCGGATTTTCCCGGATTGAACAGATGGCCACCGCTTACAGTGCAAAAGGGAGCAGCTTATACCATGACGAGGACTTGAAGGCGGATATCATCGGTGCCATGGAATGGGTATACGCGACCATGTACAATGACACCATGGATGTAACAAAGGACATTTACGGAAACTGGTGGCACTGGTTTATCGGAATGCCGCAGAGCTTATGCAATACGGTTATTCTGATGTACGACGATCTTGACCCGGAATTCATTGAACGGGAAGCCAAAACCCTGGAAAACTTCAATGAAGATCCAAACTACCGCTATCATACAACAGGCGGCAACAGGCTTCCGCTTGATTCGGCAAACTTAATTGATACCTCTCTCGTATCGGCCCTCCGCGCTTCCATCGGAGAGACTGCCCTGCCCCTTAACATGGCGAAGGACGCTCTGGAAAAAAACCTGGGCTTTACGTCTGAAGGAAACGGTTATTATGAAGACGGCTCCTATATTGATCACGGCAATCTGGCTTACACTGGCGGATACGGCGCCACGCTGCTGGGAGGCATAGAGAAGCTCCTCTTCATCACCTCCGACAGTCCATGGGAAGCAGATTCCGATAAACTGACCAGCATCTTCCAGTGGATCTGGAACGGCATCCGACCTCTCTATGCCGATGGCGCCATGATGGATATGACAACAGGGCGAGGCATCGCAAGGCCGTCTACCAATGAACACACCGTAGGAAAGGGCCTGTTAAAACCGATCTCCCACCTGGCAGCCATTGCGCCGGAAGACGAAAGAGATGCATTCCGCACCTTTGCCCGCACTGAAGTTCTGGCCGGCCTTGAATACGAGGAAGACTTCTTTATCGGTATGACCGTCGCCGACATGACCGCCATGAAAAATCTTATAACCGATAATTCTTTAGGCAAAGATGATGAGATATACCACAAGAATTTTGGAGCTATGGACAAGGCTGTATACCACGGTGAAAATTTTGATTTAGGCATCAGTATGTATTCCAAACGAACCGGCAGCTTCGAGTACGGAAACAAGGAAAACAGGAAAGGCTGGCATATGAGCGACGGCGCCCTCTACTTATATAACGGGGACCAGGCCCACTATGCGGACGTATACTGGCCTACTGTCGATCCTCACCGTCTGGCCGGCATCACCACAGACCACACAGAAGGATTTATTCCTTCCGATGACAGCTGGGGCCCCCACGTCAGTACAAAAAACTGGGTAGGCGGATCTTCTGTCCTCGATCAGTACGGTTCTGTAGGAATGGATTTTGAAGGAGAACTCCCCAACGGAGGAATCTCCTCACTGAAAGCGAAAAAATCATGGTTCACCTTCCCCAACGGCGCAGCCGCTCTGGGAGCCGGGATTACCTCCAACGAAGACAAAGCTACAGAAACGATTGTAGATAACCGGAAGGCAATGGAAGACGCCGCCAATATCGTATGGGTAAACGGAACCGAAGCTGAGCTTACGGTTGGCAATCCCGCTGTCATGCCTGCAAAATGGGCTCTTCTGGAAGGAAATAACGGAGAACAGCAAAACATCGGATACTATTTCCCGGAAGAAACCGAGATTACGGTACTGAAGGAAAGCAGAACCGGCAACTGGAAAGATATTAACGGAGCCATTGTAGCCGGAAGTGCAAATGACAAAGAGATTATCAGAAGCTATATCAGCCTTGCCGTAGACCACGGAACCAACCCGCAGGATGAAACCTACAGCTACGTTTTGCTGCCCGGCAAAAATGCAGATGAAATGGCTGAATTTGCGGAGAATCCAGAAATAAAGGTACTGGCCAACACCTCCAGTGTACAGGCTGTCGAGAATACGGCATACGGAGTCAGCGGCTATAATTTCTGGACTGCATACGATGGTGAAGAGCTGGAAGTATCCGCGAAAACACCAGCTTCTGTGACCATCGCGAAGGAAGACGGCACTGTGACCGCAGGAATTTCCAACCCAACCCAAAACGGCAAGGATACCGTCATTCTCTTAAACGGCTTCTATGAACCGGCCGAAATGGATAAAGGCGTGACTGTAACCACCGAAGACGGCAGAACCGTCATCACCATAAAAGGAGCCAGCGATTTAGGAAAAACCTACACCGTTGTCCTGGAAAGTATGGATAAGAAACTGGCAGACTGGCAGAACAAACTTCAGAATATCACGAGAGAAGATGCAGCCGATATGGAAGTCATGATAAAAGAGCTTCAGAATCTTGATACTGAGAACCTGAACGAGGAACAGAAGTCTTTGATTGATTCCCTCCTCGAAACTGCCGGTTCCAAGCTGGTATTAATCAATTCCGTAAACGAAGTGATGGCTCCCATCTCTAGGGTTGATGAAGTCACTTTCGAAAACGCAGACGCTGTGGAGGAATATTTGAAGAAATACGGAGAACTGACAGAGGCAGAAAAAGCAGTCGCATCCGAGGCCGACAAGGCAAAAATTGCGGCGCTGACGGCAGGTTTCCAGACAGAAAATGTCCATACAGCGGCAGAAGGCGTCACAGTCAAGGCAGTTTACGGCACCGTGGATGTGCGCACCATGCTGCTCTTACATGACGAGTCAGCGGCCGCGGATTTCTATCAGGAAACAATATCCGAAGGAGAAACCCTCTTACATGTATTCAAGCCAGCACTCCTTTTAAAAGACAGCATCTTAAGCCTGAATGATTATCCGGTGAACATTACCATGAAGGCCCCTGCCTTAGCTTCCGGCGAACGGGGAGTTTTAAAACTGTACAGCTTCACTTCAGCAGGAAAAGCGAGAGCAGCCATCTCTGCGTCGGAACTGTCCTTCACAGATAACCGCAATGGTACCATCACGTTCGAAGCCAAATATGACGGCATCTATGGATTTGCTTTGGCAAAAGACACAGAACCTGCACCAGATCCGGAACCTGTCCCGGATAAAAAGCCATCGGGAAGCAGCGGCAATTCCAGTGAAAGCGTATCCGACGGGGTATGGGTTCAGGATGCAAACGGATGGTGGTTTAACCATTACAACGGAACATGGCCAGCCGCTCAGTGGAAATGGATCAAAGGCAGCTGGTATCATTTCAACGAAGCCGGATACATGCAGACCGGATGGATCCTTGATAAAGGATTCTGGTACTACTTAAGGCCAGACGGAAGCATGGTGGCTGATGACTGGGTATTTTATAAGGATCATTGGTACTATCTGACCCGGAACGGGGAAATGGCAGCCAACACCTCAGTGACATGGAAAGGCATTGTATATCACCTTGGGGCGGATGGCGTCATGGCGGAATAACAGAACCTCAAAATTATTTCTGCAGCTATAATGATATATGTAAGAAAAGGACCACTGCACAAAAACAAGATCTGTGCGGCAGTCCTTTTCTTATATTTTTTATTTTCTGCGAATTACCCGTTCTGTTTCTCTTTCCCAGCCATACATGCTGCGATCCGTTCCACCTCCAGTTTCGGCGTTCTGTCTGCATACAGAAGCCCGTTCGTCTCCTGTTCCACATCGGTGAGCTGTGTATAACAGAAGCCTGCCAGGCCGTTTATCCCGTTCACCGCACTGGTCAGTCTTCTCAACCGCGCTTCAAATGCTTCCGGCCCTGCCGCCTTCTCATGATATCCCCAGGATTCCTTCTTTCCATTTTCCCGACCGCCGTCCAGCGTGCTGATTCCCCTCGTCCGTCACAGCCCCCGCCGGAAAGCTTTTTATAACCTCTTTCACGCAAAACCGGCAGGCGATTTCATCAATCGCCTGCCGATACTGCCATTCTTATTTCATCTTTGTAATTCCACCCATGCACCATCTGCATCCACAGTATACCCATCCGGTGTAACCGTATCCACAACGCATGCGCCGCTCTCATTTAAATAATACCACTTCTCTTTCCATAAAACCCAACCGGTCTTCATATACCCGTTTTCGTCAAAGTAATACCAGACGCCCTGGCAGATAACCCAGTCATTCTTAGGATAGTTCCCATCCTTTAAACGATACCACCAGCCGTGTTCGTCCCTTATCCAGTCGCCCGGCGTCGTACTTAAGGCTGCCGTTTTGGAGGAGCTGCTATTAGAAGAGTGACGTCCGCTGTCTGATCCCTCTTCGTCACCCGGTTTTTCCGGAGTGTCCGGCTGGTCTTCGCCGCCTGGTTCATCCGGAGTACCCGGATCGTCCGGTATGTCTGAATCATCCGGATCATTTCCCGCTGTCTTTTCCTTTGCTATCACGAAGCTTCCCAAACGGTCCACGATCACTGTCAGCCCGCTCTCTCCCAGTTCCGGAACCAGACGTCCCATCATTTCTCCACTGTCTGAGTAATGGAACACCCGGATTACATCCTGTTTGCTCATATCTGCCGGATATGGGAGACGGAGTCTTACCGGTACAGCCAGCTCGACCTCCTCTGTCACTTCATCTCCGGAAACCACATCAAGACAGAATCTTAATTTTGCCGCACTTTCTTCGTCATAGCCTTCCGGAATCTCCCACGTTTCTTCTTCCTCTTCTATACGGAAAACTGCATTAGACGGAGACGCCGTCTCTTCGTCAAACCGGTTGGCATGAGCCGTAACTGCCGCACCTTCCACCTTTACATCACCTGCCCGTATGCCGAACAATTCTTTCACTTCCTCTGCCACTGTTGTTTTTGTCGGACGGATGCTCTTATCAAGGCGAAGCAGAGCCTGTTCCAGCTTTCTCACAAGTTCAAATACCTTATTCGTAATCGCTTCAACGGTATCGAAGAAGGAGGCGACATCATCCGCTGTCTCCCGGATCTGTTCCGCATTGGAGGCACTTGCAATACGGTCTGTCAGTTCTTCCATCGCCTTCTGCGTATCCTCTGAAAAATCAATTACCTCAAGATCAAATACCGCTGTCTTTCCTTCACATGAGACAGTAATCGTAATAACCCCCGGCTTTTCGGTCTGGAAGCCTTCCACCGTATACTCATCCGATTTAAGTTCTCTCGTATCTCCATTGTCATAATGGGCCGTCACGGCAAGTCCTGTAAAGTCAGCCTTCTCTCCTGTAAAATACGTTGTTTTTTCAGGCATCCGGGCAATCCCTATCTGCTCCAGTACTGGTTCTTTGTTAATACCGGTCAGCTTAAGCGCGTCGATAACGAGCTGATAGCCCTTGCTTGCCTCATTTTTACCGGTAATCTCAAATCTGAAATTCTGTACGCCATCCTCTTCAAATGTAATTGTTCCAAAATCCGCCGTTACACCGGTTTTATTCCCATTATAGTACTGGTCATACGGTTCTCCTGTTGGTATGTCATTAACATACATCTGAAAGATACCCTTGCTTTCGTGTTTTTTAAGCATGACTTCCAATTTATAGGTTCCGGCTTTTACAGAAACCGGGAACGAGACCCAGTCACCGACAGCCTTTCCGATATACACATATCCGTCCCCAACTCCAGGCTCTGGACAGCTTTCCGATAACTCTGCCTTACCGATCAGATCCTCCAGCTGAATGACGGAGATGGCCGGAGAATCCGGCAGTTTCTTTCCATCCAGCGTCAATCCGCCGCAGTACATGTATAAATCCTTAATATCCAGATCGGCCAGATTTTCAGCATAGCCGCCTATATGATCCATATAGATACGCTCCATCTCAATGCCTTCGATTCCGTATTCCTCATTGAAACCGACCAGCTTTGCAGTCGAAGTCCCCTTATCATACACACGGATATTCCGGATTGCAACATTACGAATCGGCTTGTTGCCGTCCTTTCCGCCTGTAATCGCCTGCATGTGGAGCCACGTTCTGTGAGAATCGTTTGTATTTGTGATATGCTCAATATCTATATTCTCAAACGTAATATCCTCTAATACAGCTGTACCGTACTTATGATGAACTCCGAGACCCACCGCACAGTCATAAACGGTACTGTCACGAAATACAATATTCCGCTGGTCGCGCCAGGACCCCTGTCCCACCTTGAAACCGTAGCAGTAGGACCAGGATAAGCAGTCCTCAAACAAAATATTCTCATTCACTTCCGGTTCCCCGCACCATGCCTGAAACAATTCTCCGGTCTCCCACGTTTTAGTGGAAAAAGGATCATCAAGGGCTACACCGATTACATTCCTGACAATTACATCCTGACAACCGTTAATATCAATACAATCATCTTCATGGTTCATAGTGTTCAGTATTTTTAAATTCGTAAACTCCAGATTGTCAGACAGTCCAGGCGCCACCGACCAGACTCCCGTATCGCGCAGAATAAGTCCGTCGGCTGTAAATCCGGAACAATTCATCGGGATCAGGCTCTGTGACAGCAGACCCGCTTCTTTTTCCAGATCACGCCCCCGGGCATCGATGGTACCACGGCCGTAAACCTTCATATTTTCAGATTCTATATAGTTATCCGTATTATGATAATCCGGGTCGTAAGGATTTGCTATTTTATTATTCTCTGTATAGATAAAATGAATAACATCTTTGCCTATGGAATTTTTATTTCCGCGTACCACATATTTGGAACCATCAAGTGTCGCCCGGATCACGGCACCTCCTTCCAGATAGAGTTCCATATTACTTTTTAAGACAAGAGAGGACGACTGATACACTCCCTTGGGAACGTAAACCGTTCCTCTCGTCCCATTCTCCGTACCATAACGGGACGCGTCATCTATCGCTCTTTGAATAGCCTCTGTGCTGAGATTCGTTCCGGTTCGTTCTGCCTGATATGGCTCATCCAGAATATTAAAAATCCCGTCCCCTTCCTGCTCCGGCACCTCTGTCTCCATGGCATCAGCTGCAATCACAAGTCTCTTTCCGTTATTTATCCGAAGAATTAAGTATGCTTCTTCATCAAGCGTAAAGGTAAGACTGTTTCCTTCCGTCTCTCCTTCAATTCCCAGCTTTCCCGGTGATATTTCATACCGGCTTACAGCCTCTTTGTAAGTGACCTCAATGGCAACCGGTCCGTCAGTACTATCCATGGAAAAATGAGCATAATCATATTCCCCTCTGTACTCGGTTACCGGTATTTCAAGCCCATCCGCCTTTACAGAAAAGGTCGTACTCTGATGATAGATATACGGCATTGGATAGGAAATGACTGCCCCGCTTTCACTGACTTTATCTTCTCCAAACTCTACATCCGGGATCTCCGTATCTTCCTGTCTCGTCAGCTCCAGTGTCTTTACCGCAATCTGATAGGTAGAGCAATTCGGATTCTTTTCCAGTATTTCAAATTTCACCTGATGCGTACCGGCCCTTTCGATATGGACCGTTCCGAAATCCACAGTACACTCTCCCCCGTTACCATACTGGTCATATGGCTCGCCTGTGATCTTCTCATCAATACTCATTTGAAACACTCCCTTTTTGTCGTGCTTCTTCGTAACCAGTTTGACCTGGTAATCCCCGGCAGCTTCCGTTTCAAAAGAAAACGCTGCCCACTGGTTTACACTTTCCGCCTGGTTATCATTTCCGATGTAAACAAAGCCATCTCCGCCTGTCTCTGCAGCCAGAGTATCTGACGACTTTTCCATAGTCAGATCCTTGAGCGCATAGGCAGTCTTAACAGTACCTCCTCTTACCTCGGCAGCACCGGTGCCTGCCACTGTCATACACAGTATGACCGCCGCCCCCAGCATGCCAATCCATTTTCTCAGCTTCACTCTTTTAACCTCCTCTTTTTTATCCACCGTATCTGCACACCAAAACGTATCTAAAAATTGTTTTCTGGCAGCCGGTATGATATAAGCATATAAAATGGCGGCATTTTTCAAAATCCAATATCCGAAGGAAACATGTCTGCTATTTGACGCTTCCCCCATAATACTTGATTTTGGGCTCTGTCCCAGACGGCCGCATGCAGTACCAGTCTCCGCCTTCCAGCTCAAAATAAAGCACATCTGACTGCGGCAGGCCGGTATCCAGCCTTTCTCCAGTCCTTAAATCCAGAATCGTTCCTGCAAGATAATCACGAATCCGCACAATACGTTTTCCTCCGACTGCTTCGGGCGGTGCTTCTCTCATCTCAGCCATCATGGCCTTCATGCGTTCCATTCCCTGCGGCCCTGCATACGTCTCTGTCCGTAAGTATTCTTCATAATGACCGTATATTTCATACAGCTCCGTCAGTTTATCCCACAGGGTAATTCCCTGCCTTTTATAATACGCAGCTGCTTCACATAAGGCGGCCGCTGCACTCACAGCGTCCTTATCCCTGGCGTACGTTCCGGTCAGACAGCCGTAGCTCTCCTCGAACCCAAACAGATACTCATACGTCCCACTTTCTGTGTATTCCTTTATCTTCTCTCCAATATACTTAAAACCGGTCAGTACCTCCGTCACAGAAACGCCGTAAGTTTCTGCGATCCGCCTCACCATTTCAGTCGTAACAATGGTTTTTACCACCACGCCGTTTGAAGGAAGTTCTCCAAGCAGTTTTTTCTGGCTTAAAATGTAGTCGCACAGCAGCACTCCCGTCATATTTCCGTTCAGTTCATGGTACTCTCCCGCCCCGTCCTTTACGAAGGCGCCCAGCCGGTCTGCATCTGGATCGGTAGCCAGTACAATATCCGCATTCGTCTCCTCTGCCAGCCGGAGTGCCAGGGAAAATGCCTCCGGATCCTCCGGATTCGGATACCTTACGGTGGGAAAATCTCCATCCGGCATTTCCTGCTCTCTTACCATGACAGCCTGCTCAAACCCCAGTGCTTTGAACATTTCAGCTACCGGCCCTCTCCCTGTTCCGTGAAGCGGGGTATAGACAATCCGAAGCTTGCCTGCCATTTCCTCCAATACATCCGGCCGCAGCACCAGCTTTTTCACCTCGCTTAAATATGCCTCGTCTATCTCCTCACCAATCTCCCGATAAAGCCCGGATGCCGTCATCTGTTCCCACGATACAGTCTTTCCTTCCTCTGCTGCTTTTACCTTACCGATGATCTTACTGTCACGGGGAGCGGTAATCTGCGCCCCATCTTCCCAGTAAACCTTGTATCCGTTATATTCCGCCGGATTATGGCTGGCTGTAATCATAATTCCAGCCGCACACCCCAGTTTTCTGACCGCATAGGACAGCTCCGGTGTCGGCCGCAGGGAAGAAAAGCGGAAAACACGGATCCGGTTGGCACACAGGCACATGGCCGCTTCCTTCGAGAAGTCCTCAGACCCATGCCTGGAATCAAAGGAAATAACCACCCCCTGATTTTCATTTCCCTGTTCCAGGATATAATCCGCCAACCCCTGCGTTGCCCTTCTCACCGTATACCGGTTCATCCGGTTGGTTCCCACCCCCAGGATTCCTCTTAATCCCCCTGTTCCAAATTCAAGATCCTTATAAAAGCGGTCTGTAATCTCTGTATCATGACCTTCTATACTCCGCAGCTCTGCTTTAGTCTCCTCATCCACATGCGGATTTTCCAGCCATTTGCGATATGTATCCCTAGCATTCATCGTTCCATTCTCCCTCCAGTTCAAATTCAATGTTCTCCTGTCCAGAGGTTTTATAAAGCGTTACAACAACCTTTCCATTCTTCACTTCGCAGGCAGACCGAATGATCCGGTCTGTATCATCGCCCTCTTTCCATGTCTGTATTACATTCAGAAAAAAGCCCTTATCTCCGTTTTCCCGCCATATTAAGTACTCCAGATCCCGGACAGACGGATTATCCGGTCCTTTCGCATGAATCAGCGTTCCACGGCTGCAAAAGGAGTCAATCGTAAGGACAGGTCCTCCATTCCGTATCTGGTAGATGCTTCTTGTTAATCCCGGACAGTGTTGTACCGTACCACCATGCAGATATTTAAGCGGTTTTCTGGCACTTAATCTCCCCGCTTTCATACCAGCTTCCTCTGCCCCGCCAGTTTCTTCCTCCAGTCGTTCTCCCCGAATGTGGAGCGTATAATCCATGCTCTGTTTTCCTGCGCCTTCCACCAGAAATAAATCCACCATATAGTCGCAGGCCCATGCGATCTTCCTTCTCATTCGTACGTTTTGGTATGCCTCATCATTCCACTGGACAATCGTATAGCTGTCCGGCATCTCGTAGTCTGCTGTCCAGTCTGCCGATGCTTCTGCATAAATCACGTGTTCCTTTTCTTCAAACCTCGTCAAATATCCGGCAGTTGGCGGTTGGTTTTCCTCTCCGATACACACCGTATTATGTGTGCCCGTATTTTTGTAATAATCATAGTGCAGCTTCGCCCCATACCCGGTTGTCCCGATATCTGGAATCGCCGGGGTTTTGTGGGAATCAAAGGATATCCCCAGCCTGTCGTAATGGTCGTGTTCTCCACCGTACGTTCCATGCTTAAAGAAAAGCCTCCGCCCGGCTTTTCCATGCAGAACCGTATAGCCTGATCCATTTTCCCCCCGGACATTCTGCCACACCGGTTCCTCCTTCGGGATTTCATCCACACCGTAAATCAATGCCTCCAGATTGTCGCGCTGCTGCCCCTTATAGATCAGGTTCATGATCTGCGTCATTCGATGCGACGGAAAATGACGGTAAGCAAATTCATAACCGTACTGCTTTTTCAAGCCGCTGTGTCCGGGATACATGTCATTGACCAGAACAAAATCTCCATCCTCTCCGGCATAGTCGAGAGGGGCCTCCATCATTTTCTTATAATTGGGATGAAGAATCCCGCTGTAGGGAGTATGAACGGCGAATTTCTCAAACGCCATAAAGTTCTCCAGAGCATAGTAATGATAGCCTAACGATCCCTCGAACCAGATGCCGTCTTCCTGCATGCCATGCTCAAGCTGATCATAAAGTCCATAGGGTGCATACAGACCTTCCCTCACCATGCCGTCGTCTTTCAGCAGAATCCCCATGATGGCAATAGCAGAATTAATAATAACCTCGTGGTTATGGATTTGCCGGTGCCTGTGGTCCAGCAGAAACCGACTGCCCTCCAGAAACAGGTTTTCTCTGATCAGCCTTCTCTCTTCCTCTGTCATTTCATCGTATACAAGATCATAAGAATATGCCAGATTTCTCAAAAAAACCGCTTCATCCAGAGTCTGTGCATTCGCCTTCCCCGGTCCGTTATACGGTATCCCTCCATGGACTTCATATCCAGGGTAACATGCCGCGTAAGCAGTCATAATCTCTGCAGCTTTTCTCCCATATGCCTTATCACCGGTCAGCAGAAACAGGATACCCATGCGGTAAGCGGCTTCACAGTTCTGTGTATTTATTTTTCCCCACCAGGAACTGTCATACGGCTCGCCCTGGCAGATGCTGCCGCAGCACGGACATTTGTGTTCTTCCGGCTTGTCCCGGTCAAATACCAGCTCACAGGAACATTCCGGGCAGAAGTAATACATCGCCCAGTTCCCTATCCCTGTTTTAGGAATCAGCAGTTCTCCCAAACGTACTTCCGCTGTCTCCCTCTTCAGCCGGTCCACCGACGCAGGCCATGCTGCAGCCTTTTTCCTCAAACTCTCCCGTTCTTTTTCTGTAAATTGAATCATATGGTTTCTCCTTTCCATGTCATCTTCCATCTTCCGCCTGCACCAGTGTCCTGTGTACCGTCTTTCTGAAAATATCCGGACTTTTTAAGATTCCCGTCGGTTTTAACTGGTATTCATAAGCCCAGGAGGTTCCTTCCGTTCTCCAGGCATCGGGACCAATCCAACGCTCCGTTCGGTTACAGTTATGCAGCGGTCCAAAGGTATTGCGCCTGCTGCCATAAGCCGCAAGTTCCAGCGTATGCATTCCCGGCTCCGGACATTCAGCCTGCAGTTCATAGGGGGAATACGCCAAATATCCCTTTTTCTCTCCATCCAGCGAAACTCCGATGACCGGACATCTGAAATCACTGACCGACACCAAAATGCTTTCATCCTGCTGTGTTGTTTCAAACGGAATCTGGTATCTGACAGTTCCTCCATAGAAAGGCAGCCCCTGCATACAGATGTCCCCGAATCCCAGTTTTCTCACAGGTTCTGTGATCAAATGGATCCTTCCATGGATGGAAACTCCAAACTCTCCCAACAGATACATGGCTTCCGTATGACATCCCGAATGGAACGGCATGGTCACCTCCAGACAGTGATCTCCCCTGCAAAGAGACGGCAGTTTCAGTTTCTTAATATCCTTGTCAACATACCAGCCAGCCATTTCCGGAGCAGCCTTCTCTCCATTCCACTTAAGTTCCATTCCATCTTCCCATTCAAGTGCCAGGAACACCCTGTCGATTTCACAGGCGGAGTGAATCTGAAATCTCAGTCTGAGCCTGTGGAATTCCTCTGTTCTCCTGTTTCCCTCTAAGACCCACGGCTGGGCAAACGCTTCCGTCCTGACCGGAAGCCCCAGTTCCTTCCGAAACTGATTGTCAATCCTCAAAATTTCCTCCTCCGCCTGCCACGGCCCATCATCGAAAGCGTATTCAGCCTGATCTAAAACGAGGACGTTAGGTTCATCAAGAAGGACTGGAACTTCTGCCGGAATCTTGACATTCCCTGCTGTCTCTTCTTTCCCATGCTCTTTTTCCGTATCTTTTTCGGCTTCATTCTCCCCCTTTTCCGGAGTCAGCAGATACAAAAATGAATCATGTTCATAACAGGAAACACTCCAGGAAGTCTTTTCCTCCCACAGTTCTCCGCCTTTGCTCCCTGTATACTCCACTGCCTCCACAGATCCATCCTCCGGCCGAAGACGAGCCACATTCCAGAGTCCCTTTATCTGAATCCTGTACTCTTCCCGGACAGCCAGATCGGAATTCTCTAATATTTCCGAATGGGAGAGAAACAGAATGCGAGTATCCTCCTCCTGCCTCATCTGGTACAACAGATTACCGGATCGTCTGCCCTCACGATCCCGGATATCCAAAAACCGTTCTTCCTCCAGACTCTCTAAAATCCTGCGTCTGGAAAATGGAACCATCTCACACCGTTTTGCCAGCTCTTCCGGCCGTTTATCCGGCACCGCATCCATCAAAGTGGGAATCTCCCCTGCAAACACGATTCTTCCCCCTCTGTCCGCAAATTCTTCCAGACGCTGCACCGTATGACTCCGAAGCGTCACGCAGCCGGGCACCAGAACTGCATCGTAGCACATCCTGCCAGCATCAAAGCCGGCTTTCCCTTCCTGCTGCCATTCTTCAAGCAGCGACTCTGAAAGAAAATCGAAATCCAGAAGGCCATAAAGCAGCCATTTTACAACATTTCCAAATCGTTCCTCCATCTCGTTCCTGATATCCTGGGTCTGCTCCTTTGGTCCCCAGTACAGCCAATAGGATTCAATCGGATGGATAACCCCGATCTTCACCACTGGCCTGCCCCGCTTCAGTACGGTATTCAATCTGGCGAAATAATCTTCTACCATGGGGTATTCCAGATACCAGGGGGACTGGCTCCCGATCGAGGCCGGATAGTCCCGCTTAGCCTCACCTGCCATGGAAGTCCAGGTCAGGTGATGTACCCGGTAAGTCACTCCCAGCGCCGCCTGCCAGTCCCCTGCCAGCTTATGTCCCCGAAAATCAAAATCCCAGCCTGTTACCCCATACATCTCACTCACCATTCCGGGACACCCATACTGATGAACGGCGCTCTGCGCCTGCTTTGCTGTTGTCAATTCCCGCCTGTCACAGAGCATGTCAATGCCCGGAACATCAAAGGAGCGATAGGCCCTCATCGCTTCCCCCAACGCCATGGTCTGCCCTTCCAGAAACGGCTCCCGCATCATATGGCCGGTCAGACGGATTCCATGATTTCTGCACCATGTGCCGATCTGGTCGGCATAGGCTTTCGTAAACCGCTCACAGACATGATCGTGATAACGGTAACGCGTCAGGGAGATTTTCCCTTCCGGCAGTTCCCAGAAAATTTCCGGCAGATGGTCAAGAAAGCTCTCCCCGTATGCAGCCTGGAAGCTATCCTCAAAATCATTTGTATATGGAATCGTAATTCTGCGTTTTTCCCCGGCATACCCCAATTGGGATTTAAAAGAAAACTGTGGTTCATCCGTAAAAATAAAGGGAATTGCTTCCCCAAACTCTGTCCCGAACTCGCCTTCATACGCTTCATATGTAATCCGGATAAACTCCGCTACAGCCTCATGGTTTAAGGTATCCACATACGCCTGGTTATTAAACCATGGATGATCACCGGAGACCTCCAGATACGCAAACCAGAGTTCTCCTTCTCCCCTCATCTCACAGGCCATTTTCTCCTCTCTCGTATATCCGGTCAAATACCCATTGGAAAGAACTACCTGATAGGATGCCAGAAGTGTTCTCTTTCCACTGGGAACCGGCTCGGCAGACGACTTGTATTCGCTGCATGTGACCTCCTCTGTAAGCGGAAGTTCCTCCGGAGAAAAAACAAGATACCGGCTCCGGTACTTTTCCTGTCTGGTCACATATCCACCGCCGAAACCGGAGGGCCAGCGGTCCTCGTCATAAAGCCCGGTCAGAAGGCCCATACTCTTCGCCTTCTCATGGGCATAATGCATCATATCCATGAATTCCTTCCCCAGATAGGGAAGCGCCATTCCTGTTCTGCAATGAAAAAAAGCGCCTCCCATTCCCATCTTTTTTATCGACTCTAAAGAGTCATCCACTTTCTCCTTCGTCATTCGGCAGTTCCAGGCCCAAAAAGGCATTCCCCGGTCCTTAGCAGGCGGATTTTGGAATTCCTCATCAAATTTATCAATCTCTGCTGTCCAATTCATACCTTATCTTCCTTTCTACAAAAAATTCCGCAGTGCGTTCCTGCCCGGAGGGTTTTTTCTATCATAGGCACCTTCCTCTGATTGAAAAAAAGATTCCACAAAAGGACCCGAATGGTATCCTTCGTGAAATCCTTTCAACCCTAAACTTATACAGGTTTACAAAGCGCAATCAAATCATCAAGTTTCGCTGTAGCCAGACACTCTACCGTATCCGACGCTCCATAATAGATTTTTACCGTATGATCTTCCTCCAGAATCAGGCCTCCGGGAAAGATCACATTGGTTCTGAATCCGTCATCAGTCTCATACCGGGTCTCAGGCGCAAGGAGCGGTTCCTTCGACATCCCGATGATTTTCGACGGGTCCTCTAAATCCAGCAGCATCACGCCGGCACAGTACCGTTTCTGCCAGCACTCCTCCCAGCCGTTCTTCCCTCTGTTTCTGTCGATATCCACCGTATGGAACAGGACAAGCCACCCTGCCTCCGTCTTAACAGGCGGCGCTCCCGGGCCGATCTTATCATTGGCAAAGGGTACATCCTCTACGCCCATAAGCAGTCTGGAATCCCCCCAATACTTTATGTCGCAGGAGTAGGACATCCAGATATCAAACCGATCAATCCCTCCTCTGGAATATACCGGAAAGGGGCGTTCCAGGCGCACATAACGACCACCTATTTTCTCTGGAAAGAGTACCATATTCCTGTTATCAGGAACCGTCATGGACAGAATTTCAATGGACTGGAAATCTTCTGTCTTTGCAATCCCGCCCCGCAGGCCATGTTTCGTATCAACCGCAAAGCAGAGATAACACGTTCCATCGATTACAGTCAGACGCGGATCATATACCTTCGTAACCTCCGGATCGTGTAAGTCCTCCACGGTCAGGAACGGCTTATCCGAAACTTTCCAATGAACCCCATCCCCGCTCTTTGCCAGACCGATATCGCAGTACTGAAAGGCTCCAACTCCATCGAAGCCGTGATCATTCCGGAATGCCATAATATACTGTCCCTGGTATTTCACCACTCCTGCGTTAAAAATACAGTCCGCCTCATATGGAATATCCTTTTTACTCAGCACCGGTTCTCCCTCGTTATAACGGGTCACGACCGGGCTGGATTTTAATTCCGGCATCATTTTAGCCATTGTTTTCTCCTCCTTCTTCTCCAGACACACGATTCCTGTACTGTGTCGGTGTACAGCCGTAATACTTCTTAAAGCAGCTTGCAAAATACCGCTGATTACTGTATCCGGTTCTTGCAGCCACATCGCAGATCCGGCAAACCGGGCTTCCAAGCAGCTCCTTTGCCGTCTCCATTCTTCTTCGTATCAAATATTCCGTAAAACTCTCTCCCGTAATCTGCTTAAAAATCTGTCTTACATAATTTTGACTGAAAAACAGTTTTGCGGATGCCATCTCCAAACCGAACTCCTCGTTGTCCAGATTCTTTTCAATCAAATCCTTTACATTGTATACAATCCTGTCTCCCTGCTTCTCATTGATGCCGGAGAACTGATCACAGCAAGATTCCACGTATTCTCCCAGAATTAGTCTGGCTTCCTTAAGGCTTCCAAAGGCAAAATGTTCCTTTAAATACTCTATCACCTTCTCATCCTCCCAGACACGGTACTGATCCCCGGCCGCCTTTTTAAGCGCAGATGATATTTCGAAAACGAGCTGAACTAAAGAGATGCTGACAAATTCCGTCCCTTCCACTCCCAAAGAGCCGTAATACTGCAAAATCTCATACAACAGCTCTACCGCCTTCTCCTTCCGTCCCATCAAGAGGCTGGTCATCAAATCTGTCTCCAGATCCACCGGACGTGTCCATTTATTTGCATCTGCCTTCCGGTTCTTTACCTCCTCATAACAGATCAGGGTCTCTTCCGTATCTAAAATTCCTCTCCAGACCGACATGGCTTCCTGATAAGAATCACAGATCTTATTCCAGTCCGGACAGATACCACCCAGAACGCAGGAAAGACGCATGTCATAATACTTCTCCATACTGTCATGGAGAGATGTAATTCCTTCCCGGATTCCACGGAGAAACGAGTGGGGATTCTTGTAATCCCCCATGAAAACGACAGCCAGAGGACGGTCATGCATCGGCACAACATACGGCCGTATGCTGGCCGGAAAATACGTTTCCGTGACCAGCCCCAGGAAATCCTTCAAATCCCGGCCTCCGCCTTCCAGATTCGATTCCAGGCGCAGAATCCCTACGCTGTAATAGGAAGCGTGCAAATCAATTCTGGCCTTTCCGGCCTCTTCCTCCGCACTCTGGATATCTGCCGCATTCTCAATCAGTTTTCTCAGAAAATGCTCCTGCATCACTGCCACATGGTTTTCCAGCTGGGTCTGCATTTCCTGTATATTGTGCATCAGAGTCTGCTGGCGTTCCAGTTCGTTCTTTATCTTTTCCAGCACCTCATACATCTCCTCCGGAAGAAACGGCTTCAGAAGATAGTCTGTCACGCCCAGGGTCAGGGCCTGCTTCGCATAGGAAAAATCATCGTAACCACTGATAATCACAGTCTTCACTGACTGATCCAGCTCTTTAATCCTTTCAATCAGTTCCAGTCCGCTGACAAGAGGCATACAAATATCCGTAATCAGAATATCCGGCTTCAGCTCCTGCACCAGCTCGATGGCCTGGGCTCCATTTTCTGCCTTTCCCACCACCTCGAACTCATTATCTGTCTGATTTATATTTTTTGTAAGCAGTTCCCTTACATACTCTTCATCATCGGCAATCACAATCCTGTACATTCTAATCCTCCCCCTGTGTCGTCTGAACCGGAATCAGCAGAACCGCTCTCGTCCATTTTTTAAATTCACTTTCCAGTTTAAGTCCGTATGCATCGCCATAGGAAAGCTTTAGACGTTCATTCACATTATAGATTCCGTATCCGCTGTCGCGGTCGATCTCGCCCGCCGCAAGCCCCTGGTTAATCGTTTCAAGTGTATCCGGATCAATTCCTTCCCCATTGTCCCAGACTACAAGCTCCAGCGCAGGAGAACCGCCTGAACCTTCCGTTCTGCTTACTTCAATCCGTATGGTACCCACCCCATCCTTTAACTTGATTCCGTGATATATGGAATTCTCCACCAAAGGCTGGAGCACCAGCTTGGCGACGTATAATTCCATCACATCCTCTGGCACATGCAGTTCATAGTTGATTTTATCCTTATACCGTATTTTCTGAATTTTCAAATAGCTGGTCACATGCTCCAGTTCATCTCTCAGAGTGATGAACTCCCGCCCCCTGCTTAAGCTGATGCGGAAAAATTTTCCCAGGCTGTTGGATAAGATACTGACCTCTCTGGCACCACAGTCTGCTGCCTGCCATGTAATTGCATTTAATGTATTGTAAAGGAAATGAGGATTAATCTGGGCCTGCAGGGCTCGCAGTTCTGCCTTCCTTTTCTGCATCTCCACTTCCCGGACCCGTTCCTTTTCCTCTTTTAATGCCTCGATATTAATATTCAGTTCCCGGACCAGCCGGTCAATCTTCCGTATCATATAGTTAAAGCTGTTTGCCAGCTTTCCTACTTCATCCCGATAGGGATAGGGAAACTGCACCTGAAAATCTTCTGTAGTCACCCGGTTCATGATCTCCGCGAGCTGTCCCAACGGAACCGTCACCGCATGGGCCACAAAAATAATGAGGACTATGCTCATCAACGCACAGACGATAACAATTACCTCTATGAAATTCCGCAGAGCTGTTAAATTGCCCACCAGAGATTCCGCAGAGCGGAGCGCGCAGATATTCCAGTTCGTTCCCGGCATATAGGTATATGTGGCCAAATACCGTTCTCCGCCATACGTAATTTCCCGGCACAGGGCATTTTTGTTTCCCAGATCATCTTTGTGGAACATACTGATAATTTCCCGTTCCTCTTCCCCACAGTTCAGGATATTATTTCCATCTCTGTCCGCAATGAATATCTCATCATAGGAACTGTACGTCCGCTCCAGATACTCTTCAATCTCTGACTGACGGAGACAGATCACTATAAACAAGTCTTTGCGTTCAATCCGGAAACGGTATACCAGTGGAATCACCATTTCACTGCTTGCGAACACAGGACTCTTCTCCGCAGGAAACCAGCCGATCGATTCCATTGGATTCTCTGCAAAATAACGATATAGATGAGACTCCTCAAATCGATAGGAGTGATTCCTGATCAGGGTAAAATTATCAAACGCTCCATAATCAGTATAGAAATAGACAGATTGTATATAGCGGTCCCCCTGATGAAGTTCCGTTATAACATCCGCCACATCTCCCAGCATTTTGGCGTAATTAATGCTTCCCGGGTCGCGCAGATAGTTTGCCATGGGAATATAGAAGGACTGGTTGTTGTAAATGGCATGCACCCGCTTGGTGATGGACTGTGTCTCATTGGTCAGGTAATTTTTCATCTGAGACACCATATCCTCAGAGCTCTCATAATAATTGCGCAGTGTATCCTTAAAGGCATAATTATAGTACAGACTGCCTGTTATCACACTGTTTAACATAAGAATCAAAACGCATACCAGAATTATTTTTGTCCTGAACTTTAAATTCCGCAGCAGCTTCATACGCGTACCCCTCCATACAGGTTTTATCCATTCCAGTATATCACAGACCGGGACAAAAGTTAGTACTGCGCGTTACAATTTCCGAAGTGTCTAACCCTTTACCGCGCCAGCCGTCAGACCGCCAATAAACTGTTTATGGCAGAAGGCATAGACAATCAAAATCGGTATGATTGCAATCGATGCCCCAGCCAGCATAATATGCCACTCTGCAGCCGCATTGGCGGAATACTTAAGCTGTACGACTGCAACTGTCAGCGTGCGCAGTTTCGGCAGAGAAATACTCATTACCAGGGTAGTGATATAGTCGTTCCATGCGCTCCGAAAAGAGAACAAAGCCACCACTGCCATGATCGGTTTGATAAGAGGAAGAATAATCTTAAAGAAAATTCCATAGATGCTGCTTCCGTCTATAGTCGCCGCTTCATCCAGTTCCTTCGGAATACTCTTAACAAATCCCATGGTCAGCATTACATTCGATGCCTGCCCGCCTGTCAGCGCCAGAATCAGACCCAGAATTGTCTTATTAAGATGTAATTTTGTCAGCAGGGAATAGATTGGATACAGGGTTACAGACCCCAGAGCTACAAACATCAACCCTACGTAAGCGCACATAATGATCTTTTTTCCAGCAAACTCTCTCCTCGCAAAGGTAAAGCCGGCGAGAGAAGCTGTAAGCGTTGCAATCACCATAACTGCAATACTGACTGCCACACTGTTAAATGTATACTTTACAAAATCTGCCTCAATAAACGCCTGAACGTAATTTTCAAAGTGCCAGGCTGTTGGGAAAAAGCTGCCCCCCAGCGTCAGTTCACTGTTGGTTTTAAAGGAACCCAGGACAGTATAGATAATTGGGTAGATGGTAAATATTACCATGATACCGATAAATGCATAGGTCAAAATCTCCATAGCGGCTTTCTTTGTCTTAGCCATATCCTGCCTCCTTTCTAATAGATATCATCCAGCTTCTTTGATACAATTAAGTAAACTACAGTCACAACGCCCGCAATCAATGCTGATACTGCGCTGACCGCCGCACCGTAGCCGTACTGTGGAGTAATGGAGGCACCTGCGGAAATCGGGAAAAAGAACTGATAGCCGTACAGGGCCATAACCATGGTGGCATTCGTCGGTCCCCCCTCTGTCAATACCATAACGCTGTTCATATCGGAAAATGCCGCTGTAATTGACAGCATCAGTATAATTTTAAGAATCGGTCCCAGCATGGGGATGGTGATATACCACAGAGTCTGGAGCCGGTTTGCCCCGTCAATCCTTGCGCTCTCTAAGGCATCCTCTGAAATCTGCTGAAGTCCTGCAATAAAGTAGACCATATAATTTCCAATACCGCCCCACACAGCAGTAATGACCAGCGTCTTCATGGCATTTTGCTTTCCCAGCCAGTTGACAGGCTGACTTATAATTCCCCAATCCATAAGGTACTGGTTAATCTGGCCGTTATACACATTAAACAGCAGATAAAAGACGAGACCCATGACCGCAGAACTCATAATCGTAGGTACAAAGATCACACTCTGAAAAAAGCCATTGCCCTTCTTCGGCCGGTTCAATATCAGTGCCAGAAAAAATGCGATCGGAATAACGAAGAGAATCTTCGCTCCGGCATATATAAAAGTATTCTTTACTGCTTTCCAGTAAACCGCATCTCCAAAAACCCGTACCAGGTTATCAAATCCGACAAATTTCGGCACGCTGGCCCCGTAACCTCCATAACGGTAAAAGACGTACTTTAATGTCCAGATCACCGGATAGACGGAAAATGCCAGAAACAGAATCAAATTGGGGAGAAGCAGGCTGTAGGAACGCAAATTTTCTTTCACCAGACGTTTTTTCTTTGCCGGTGATAACGGTACACGTTTAGACATCGCGATTTTCCTTTCTTAATAGCTTTTGCAGGAAGTCTCTGCATAAAAATGGAGCTGTCATAAGTTCCGTTATGACAACCCCATCTTACAGTCCTTTCTTTATGGGTTCATAGGATCGAAATTGTCAACCTTCACTTCCCTGCCTGCGCCTTCACTGACGCCAGCCTGGTAAGCTGCATTGTAGCGGTCTGTTAAATCCTTGAGTCCGGATGCAATATCCATATCTCCCAGGATCATTTCGGCCATAGTATCATACATATTCTGTCCCTCTACAATTACAGCGTCTACATTTGCTTCCTGTGGGGTGTAGGGATAGATCGCATCACCTTTGCCAATTAACAGTGCCGGATTGTCCAGATAGTACTGGGCAGGCTGTGCTTTTTCGATCACGGCCGGAATGATGGAGATACCGTATCCGCCTTCATAGTATTCCTTTAATGTATCCACATTGGCGAAAATGGCGCGGTACACCTTCCACGCTGCATCCAGATTTTCACTTTCTGCATTGAACAAATATCCGTTTAATGGCTGATAGTTTTCAGCACCTTTTACTACGCCTCCGGTTACAGGAAGCTGTGCACAGCCCCATTCCTGTTCCATTGGGAATTGATTTACATAGACGCCTGGCTCTGCATGGGTAAAGGACATATACATACCGATTTTTCCGGCTGCGAACTGGGTTCTTAGCGGATCAATATCCAGGGATTCACAGCCTGGGAAGGCGCATTCCGGAGACATCAAAGTCTTCCATGCCGAAACGAGGCTCTCATAACCGGTAAAGTCGTAAGCACCCTTGCCGAAATCATAACCAAATTTAACCCCCAATTCACGCTCGCCCTGCTTATAAAGAGAACGGCTCAGTGCCGACTGGGCCCCCTTCATATTGGCTGCAAATCCATAGATGCCTTCCCCTGAAAGCTGGGAAGTGATTATTTTTGCATCCTCCACCATCTCTTCCAGTGTCTCCGGAGCCTTTTCAATTCCAACACGCTCAAAAATATCTTTGTTGTAGAACAGGCGGCAGGTAGTGGCAGCGGTTGGTACAAAATAGCATTTTCCATCATTAACGTTAAATCCCTCAATAAAGGCGCTTTCAAACGTCTTCTTGAATTCATCATCCATATAAGGGGTGATATCCGCGTATTTGCCTGCATTGACATAATTTTGGTACACCTGTTCCTGGAATACAAACATGTCCGGCGCATCGCCGTTCTGGAACACCATATCAACAGCCTGTATGTAGTTGTCAGAATAGATTTCATACTTCACTTCGATGTTGTCCGTATTGGAGGCGTTGTATTCGTCCACCTTTTTTTGCATAAAATCCGCATCATGGCGGTCTTTCGTCCAGACCGTAATTACGGTTTTTTCGCCAGATTCTTTTTTCTCCTCCTTCTTTGCTTCCTCTGTCTTTTCCTCAGCCGCGGTCTCCTTTGATTCTGCCGCCGGCGCATTGGTCTGCGCCCCTCCATCTGATTTGGAACATCCTGCCAATGAGGATACAGCCATAAACGCCGCCATGGACAGTGCCAGTAATTGTTTCTTTCTCATGATGAAACCTCCCTGTTTTTATTGTTTAAATTTTGATGTTTCTTTTTTGATGCTTTATCTTATATGCTTATTCTACTCTATTCCCCCAGCTTCGTAAATTCAGCGAATGACGTGGGAATGTTCAAAATACGACGTGCCCTGTCTGCATTATAAAGCCGATTTCATTTCACCTTAAACAGACTCCCTGTCTGTGAAGCTGCTCCCTTAAGGACCTGCTGTCCACATACAGAGGATCCCGGCCCGTCTTTTTACAGAGAGCTGCCGCAGTTCCGGCCGCCTCCCCCGTGGCAAAACACGCCGGCATCACCCTCACCGAGCCCTGCATAATATGGTCACAGCTAATTGTTCTTCCCGCTGTCAGCAGATTAGGGATGGCCTCCTGAATCAGGCAGCGGTAGGGAATGGCATAGGCCTCTCCCTGCCGGTACTTGGAGCTCCGATACAGCAACTCCGCCTCCGCAGACGATTCCCCCCTTGGTGAATGGATATCAACAGGATAAGAGTAATAGGCAATTCCGTCTTCGAAATCAGCTTTTTTCCTGTAATCCTCTCCTGTAAGCGTATAGACGCCCTTAATTCTTCTCGACTCTCTGATTCCGATACTGGGGCCGCTGTATACAAGAACTGCCTTCTCTGCACCGGGAACATACTGTCTCAAAAAATTCATCAACTCAGGCAGCTTCTTTCTTGCCTCTGCTTCTGCTTTCGATATCGACCAGGCATCCAGCGGATCAACCCCATATACATGGCCAAAATTAAGGGAAGCCGTACCATCCTGGGCAATCGACATGCCAGATACCTTATCCTCCCCTTCCGGAAAGCAGCCGTCTTTCTTCGCACTGCTGACAGAAACGTTCAAATTTCCGGTTTCACCGACCGAGCGGGCATACTCCATAAAATGTTCCACATTAAAATTCGCTATTTTAAAGCAGAGGGTCGCGGCCTGCACCAGCCCCTCCTCATCACCGTACTCACATGGTACGCCGCAGGCCGCTGTCAAATCCGCATCTCCCGTACAATCAATAAACACCGATGCCAGAAGACGCCGTATCCCACCCTTATGATGAACCATAACTCCGTGGATTCTCCCGTCCTCTCCTCTGTCACAGTCAATCATTGTGGTATGAAATAAAACGTCGCATCCGGATTCTTCCATCATTTCATCCAAAATTCGTTTCAACGCCTCTGAATCGATGGGAAACCAGTCAATCCCCTCGATCCGGTCCGGTTTCCTGTCAAAAAATGGGCTTTCATCGCTTACCGATTTCAGCCGTTTCAACACTTCCATGCCAATTCCGCCAATCAGAATTTCATTTCCGTCTGTAAAAGGGCAGAAGGCAGGAACAGACGCATTAGATGCCATTCCTCCCAAATATCCCTCCTTCTCAATTAACAGGGTTCTCGCCCCATTGCGGGCTGCTGCTACTGCCGCTGCCACTCCTGCCGGACCGCCGCCGGCTACAATCACATCATACCATTCCATAGCCAGTTCCTCCATTCTTTTTCTCCTCATTCCTGTTCTCCTGTTTTAAAATCCATGCCGCCAGATTATCACCCATAAGAATATGGCCGTCATCTGAAGGATGAAGCAGATCTGTGCTCAGACATAACATATCCGGCGCCACGGCCTCCCCGGGGATATAGAAAAATCTCCCATCTGCCGAACTCATTTCCTTCATAATCCGGTCTAATATCTTCTGGAAGGAGCGATATCCAGTATAGTATGGGGCGTGACGATCCAACGTAACTAATCCTTTATTGGGGAAAATTCCAATCACATAGATCCGTTTTGCATGGCTGCTAGTCACGATACCAAGAAACGAACGCACCCGTTTCTCAAACTCCGCTTCTCCAAAGAAAGGAATCATATTCACGCCTAATTCCAGGGACAAAATTGAAACCGGAAGCGAGGCCAGATACTCCGCCGTGAAAGTCTCGCAGAGGCAGGATCCTGATAATCCCTTATTCATCACTTCCACGCCAAGACGTCTGGCAGTCTGTTCGATGTAGCAATTGGAATATAATGCCGTCACACTGCCGCAGGTAATGGAGGAACCGTAAGCTGCCCAGACAGCCTCCGGTTTCTCCTCTGATTGCGGAGGCCTGTAATTATGGCCGAACGTATCCAGATAGTGAAAAAAAGCATATCCATTCATACCAAACTGTATACGCCAGACCCCTGGTGAGAAACGCCCCTTCGGCAGCAATGCTTCATCAATGGTTTGAAACACTGCGTGTTTCTCTACATGAAGAACCGTCACCTTTCCAGCCTGAAGTCTGTGATGGCTGTGAACCATATCTCCATAATACACACATACATCAATATCAGACTCCACAGCCGACAATCCCATATCAAAACAGGGCGCATCTGTTACAAACCGTATCTCGCACCCATGAACACGGCTGGCCCGGAACCGCCCGTTACAATTCTTCTCAATCCCCAGCCGTCTTCCAAACAATTCCGGGAAACGTTCCAGTCGCATCCCATTCATCCCCTGCACCGACGCTAAATGGTCTGTATTAAAGAATTCAAGATTGTGTTCAATCATACATTTCCTCCTTACGACCAGTCAGCCTGAAGGCTAACGGTCACTCTGCTCCTGTATCATTTCTATTTTAATCGATCTGTGGAAAAAATCTGTTTCAATTTAAGAGGGAAACGTGTATTATATTTGACGAAACGGGCAAAAAAAAGATCCTTTCCAGTACACCGGCTCTCTTACCGGTACCCTGGAAAGGATCTTTTTTGGCAGTTCTTTTTTATCATCTGTATATCCATTGCTGTATTCCAATGTTTTTATCTCGTCGCACAGACAGATAGAAACGGGCACCGTTTGATTTGACATTCATACGATACCCGTTTCTACACTATCTCATCCATTGGACTTGATACCTCTTTTCTCTCATGTTTTTTGTACCTGGTACTTTCTCTAACATGATCTATATGAAATTTTTCCCTCTCTCCGTTGCTTTTCTACCTCATCTATGTTTTTCGTTTATTCTCTTACTTTTTCATTCTTACTATCTGTTCATCATTTCGTATTTCAAAATTTTCTTTCATTCCTCATTATACTTTCTCGTCATATAACAAAGATGATTATTCTTTTGTTCTACTTTTTGAATCAATCATAGTTCTTTAAACATTTCATAGATTTTATCTTATACTTTTGATATCAGCTCTTTGATGTTCCTCTTTTGCTTTTATCTGATAAGATTGGTTTTCCAGCATCGGCAGATCGGTTTTTCCTTTTGCCTAATTTATAATATTAATTATAAATTAAGCTAAATTACTGTTTCTGGTGGACTGTACCTCCTTCTTCTATATTTTTGATTCTTAAGAGTTTGTTTCTTCTCCTTTTTCTTTAGGAGTTTTTGTTTTCTTATCTCTTATCTTGGCTTTATTATAGCGTATGAGTTTTGATTTGTCAATACTTTTTCTTTATTTTTTTCATTGTTATTTGCTAATTTTCGAATTGTATATAATTATTGCAATTGTTTCTATTTTTATCCCTTTATTTTTCAGTTTTGCAAGGTTTATTTTTTGAATATTCTGATTTTACTATCTTTTTTCTTTTTAAGCACTGCCCTTTTTCCGTTTTCATGCCGGGAATCCATCAACAGTTTCTTCTATAAATCCGGCTGAATGGACGAATGACCTGCCGTCTGCTATAATACTTATAAAAATGATCCAAACAGCGAGTCATTAAATAGTTTAGAAAACCTGATGATATGAGGAGGTACGAAATGGAGAAGAAAGATATCGTAAAATATTTCTACGAGACTGTAGTTTCAGAAAACCTGCTTGATGAAGTTCCACACTACGTATCGGAAGACTGTGTGGTAAAATCCGGTGAGAACCTCCTACCTGTGGGAGTCAGCGGTATGAAGCAGCATCTGGCGGAGGTAAAGAAGACTTACCCGGACTATACAATGAAGATTATAAAGCAGTATACGGATGGAGATTATGTGATATCGGAATTCATAATGGAAGGCACCCATGAAGGAGAATGGATCGGCATAAAACCGACACACAAAAGGCTTTCCTTCACAGGTGTTGATATTGACAAAGTCATAGACGGAAAGATCGTTGAGCACGGAGGCGCGGTAAATACCTTTGACACTCTGTATGAGCATCATCTCATAAAACCGGTATAGCGAAATGGCATACAAAAATGGGTCTGCAGTGTCTCTCACACGCCCTTTTTCTTATCACAGATCACAAATCTCTGCTGATTTTCCACTTTCCCTTTAAATAAAAGCCGAGAGACAGTACCGTGGCAATTGTCCAGCCGATGGGCCACGACATCCAGATCCCTTTCGCGCCCAACGGTCCGGCAAGGGCAAAGGAAATCAGGACACGAAGAATCAGATCAGCAAATGTGGCAATCATAAAGCAGCCCATGGCACCGGAGCCCCTCAGTACGCCATCCGCCATCAGCTTCGTGGCGACCACCACGTAAAACGGAGAGACAATCTTTAAAAATGTAATCCCCGTATTCATGGCCTCTCCGCCGGTCTGTTCCATAAAGATTGTCACTGACGGCGCACCGAAGAAAAAGAACAGGACCGTAAACGGCACGGCCACACAGAACGCCATGAACCAGCCGGCCTTAAACCCGCTCTTCACCCGTTCCTCCTGCCCCGCTCCGATGTTCTGGGCCGTGAAGCTGGAAAGTCCGTTTGCCAGCGTCGTAAACGAGGTAATCGTGAAGGTATTGAGCTTCACTGCCGCGCTGTAGCCCGCAATCACCGGGGAGCCGAAGCTGTTGACCAGTCCCTGGATAAACATATTTCCCACGGAGATAAAGCTCTGCTGAAGAATGCTGGGAACTGCAACCACACTGATCTTTTTCAGCATGTTCCAGGAAAACAGCGGAAAACTGCCTTCCGTCTTTACCTCTGCAATTCTTTTATGTACAGTCAGAAGTGCCAGAACACAGGCTGCCCCCTGGGCGATAAAGGTCGCCCACGCCACACCTGCGACACCCCAGTGAAAGACGATGACGAAAATCATATCCAGCAGAATATTCCCCAGGGAAGATCCAATCAGAAAGTAAAGCGGCGTCCTAGAATCCCCCAGCGAAGTAAAGATACCCGTACATACATTGTAGAGATACAGAAACAGAAATCCGCCGATATAGATTCGCAGATACAGCGCCCCATCCGAAAAAATGTCCTCCGGCGTCTGAATCAGGTTCATCACCGGATGGCAAAAGATAAACCCCAGAGCCATCAGGCCGAGACTCAGCGCGATACAGGCAATCAGCGTCGTATAGATGGCCGTCTTCATCTCTTTCCACCGTTTTGCCCCGAAGAGCTGGGAAATGACGACTGCACAGCCGATGTTGCTGCCTACCGCCACCGCCATAAAGATCATGGTGATGGGATACGACGCCCCAACGGCTGCCAGAGCCGCCTCACCTGCAAATTTACCAGCCACCACGCTGTCCGCAATATTGTACATCTGCTGAAAGATCACGCTGACAAACATGGGGATGGAGAAACGCCAGAGCACTGACGATGGTTTTCCTACCGTTAAATCCTTTACCATTGTTCTACCTCTTTCCTCACTTTTCATACAAGGATAGATTATACTACTACTTTCAGGCGATTTACAATGGATTTTTCATTTTTCTCACTCCAGAACCGTCATCCCGAACGGCTCTGTCTGAACGGTCCTGCGGCCGGATGGTGTGCAGATCACTGTTTCCTGTTCCTTCCCGCTGTTGTTGATCACCACCAGTTTGCCGGAAGCCGGATACCAGGCACATTCCGTATCGGAACTGTCTGTCAGGTAATTCTGGTTTAACTCCAGGCCCATCCCGCTTATCATCAGGTTTAACAGCATTCTGGTATTCTCCGGCGTCACCTGGAAGCTGCTGAGATAGAACGCAGTACCGCTTCCGAAACGGTGGGATGTGATGACAGGAAGGCCGTCCTCTTCCCGGAGCACCTCCGTGTCCGCGCTGGTTAAAAAGATTCCTTTTCTGCCGCGCACGGAAGCACCGGCCGGAATCAGGCCGCATGACTCCGTCAGTTCGTATGTCCGGCGTCCATGACACACTCTGGCCCCCGTATCTTCATCCACTCCCAAAACTGCAGCCATACGGAAATACGCGGCAGCCCCCGGAGCCGCCGACGGCTCGCCCACTCCGAGGAATACGCCGCCCTCATAGACCCAGCGCGAGATTTCCCCGGTAACTTTACTGTCAGCCCAGGCCATCCCGCCGCTCCAGGCACTCCCTGCAGCTCCGGCGTTAATCAGGACATCCACGCCCTCCAGGCAGCCCGCCTTCACATCCTCGAAATTTATAAATTCCACGGAAACCGGCAGCCCGGACAGGGCCTCGTTGATATGGATCAGATCATGCATATACGTTTCGTGAAAATGGCCGGAAAGCGTCCAGGAACGCAGCTTCCCCCAGGAATGAAGAACCGCAGCCCGGATCGGCAGTGTATACACGCCTCCCTCTTCGTGGAAGGACTTGATCAGCCGGAAATCATCCGCGACCGTCTCCATGTAACTGCAAAAGTCCGGAAACTCTTCCACCAGATGGAGATACCCGCCAAGGCCGATCCGGTCAATCTTCTCTCTGAGCAGCGCACGGCGCACGCGGATCCAGTATTCTTTCGCATCACGGACCGGATCTCCCCCTTCACAGAACGTGGGGGCTCCCCCCAGTCCCACCGGGAATAAGTAAGGATGAAGCCTCAGCTCATGCGTTTCCACCTCCACTCCCGCACAGAGTCTGGCCTCATAGCCGGAAAAGACGCATTTGATCAGACCGTCAAAACCGAACTCCTTAAAATGGTCATGATACGGTTCCAGACCCACCCAGCTGTCGTCATAGAATACATACGCCTTCTTTCCATAGCTGTGCACCAGCTCCACCAGACGCTTCCCGAAATCCACAACAAAACGATTTACAAATGCCATGTAATCCAGCTGGCGCCCGGAAGGCGGCATATGGGTGACATGGAATTTCCCCTGGTTGATGAAGTCCTCCGCAGTCAGACTGTAGCCGTACTCCGCCTCAAACGCTGCGAGCATCGCAGGACTGACGGTAAAATCATAGGAGCCCCAGTCCGTAAACAGATTTCTCTTTTTTTCATCGCTTCCCCACATCCAGACGAAATTGTAAAACAGTGAGGTAAAGCGGACGACTGTTGTCACCGGATGAGAGTCACACCACTCCTTCAGCCAGCCGTATAAGTATTCCCTGGTTTCCTCATGAATTGGGTCCACCGGCATCAGATGCTCTTTCTCCCAGTTATTTGTCACATGGTTATACATCGAAATTTCTTCCCAGACGCGATATGCCAGAAAGCTCACCGTATAGTCATGAAACGCACGGGCGCCCTTCAGAACCACGGTTCCGCTTTCTTTCTCATAATGCCAGAAGCAGCGGGGCACCTCCCTGTCTTCCGTTCGGTCGTAGACCTGCCAGCGGGCGAACGCCTCCGGGCTGTCATTGACTTCAAACTGTTCGGCAAAAAAGTCCTCCATCAGGTGAATCTCCAGTTCACCTCCTAACGCCGTCCTGGGTTCTGTCATCAGAAACGTCTGCTGAAGCTGGTCCCTGTGGGCCTTTGCCCACTCATTGTGGTCACGTATCAGGCAGATGGTGGAATAGATCCCATATCCTGCACTTGTGATCTCCTCCGACAGCTCTGTACCGTCACTGTCCCTGATCACATCGGCTCCCCAGCGCTCCGCCAGTTTAAGCGTCAGCTCCTCATAACCGGCCTCTCCCGGCAGTGTAAAACTTCCCTTTTTCTTTTCCATGGTTCCTCTTCTCCTTCATAATCTTTCTTTCCTGATTATATAAAAATGGCCGTGCTCATTTCCAGTCAGAGCACGGCAAAAGCTTTGCAATTTCGATCATTTATAGATATAATGGGATTATAAAAAAGGAGGCGCCCCATGCCCAGACATAAGAAACCTTACATCGAATTCCGCGACTACAATCTGCCGGCCCGTTTTCCTGTTCTCCTCTTATCCGGGGAAGAGTGGCGGATCTCTGATATTCCGTCTCCGCGGCTTCATATCCACAACTGCCTGGAGATCGGGCTCTGCCGCTCGGACTGCGGCACTATGGTCTTTGAAGATACGAAACGTCCGTTTAAAGCCGGTGATGTGACTGTGATCTCCTGCGATGTCCCCCACACTACCTACAGCGCACCGGGAGCAGCAAGCAGATGGTCGTACCTGTTTGTCGATTTAACGGGACTCTTAACCCCCTTATCTTCCGGGTCAGATCTTCGCATTTTCAATCTTTTAAACACACTGGAACACCGGATCTGTCTGATTCTGGACGAACAGGAGTATCCGGGAATCCACGCCTTAACAGCGGAGATTATGAGAGAACTGGAACAAAGGGAGGAATATTATGAAGTTTCCGTGCGCGGTCTCTTCCTGGCCCTGCTGGCAGACCTTGTGAGGGCAGTCCTGCAAATCGCAGGTCCCGATGAAAAAAAAGATGACCAGCCGCCTGAAAATGCGCTGGTCATCGCTCCTGCACTGGAGTATATCCGCTGTCACTATATGGAAGATTTTTCTATGGAATACCTGGCCGGACTCTGCAGCTTAAGCCCGGCTCATTTCAGAAGACTTTTCTCCGCTGTCATGGAGACAAGTCCGCTTAAGTATCTGAATGTCACCCGGATCCGGCAGGCCGCCGCCCTGCTTCGCACGACGGAAGCCTCTGTGCTGTCCATATCGGAGGAGGTAGGCTACCGCTCCGTATCCAGCTTCAACCGACAGTTCCGTGATACCATGGGGCAGACACCACATGAGTGGCGCCGCCGCATGTCGATCCTGAAAGATCAGTCCGTCATGAAATACAGGGGGTTTCTGGTTCCCGAAACTTTGACGCCGGATGAACCGGAATCCGGATTTACAGGGATTCATCCTCCCCGCTGAAGATATCCATAAATTCCTCTCCGGTAATCGTCTCCTTCTCCAGTAAATACTCTGCAATCTTATGCAGCTTTCCCTCGTTCTCTTTCAAGATCTGAAGGGCTTTCTGATGCTGCTCTCTGACAATCTTAATCACTTCCTCGTCGATCAGCTTCGCCGTATCCGGAGCACAGGCCAGAGACGTGTCGCCGCCTAAATACTGGTTTGTCACTGTCTCTAAGGCCACCATGTCGAACGTCTCGCTCATGCCGTAGCGCGTCACCATGGCTCTTGCGATTCTGGTTGCCTGCTCGATATCGTTGGAAGCCCCGCTGGTCACGGAATGGAAGATCAGTTCTTCCGCCGCACGGCCGCCGGTAAAGGTGGCGATCTTATTGAGCGCCTCGTCCTTTGTAAGCAGATACCGCTGTTCCTCATCTACCTGCATGGTATACCCCAGCGCACCGGAGGTTCTCGGAATGATCGTGATCTTATGCACCGGAGCGGAGTGGCTCTGGCACGCAGCAACCAGCGCGTGTCCCACCTCATGGTAGGCGATGATCTTCCGCTCGTTAACGCTGACACCGGAATCCTTCTTCTGGTATCCGGCGATAACCACTTCCACACTCTCCTCCAAATCTTCCTGGGATACGAGTTTTCTGCCCATACGGACCGCACGGAGCGCAGCCTCGTTGACGATGTTGGCGAGTTCCGCGCCGCTGGCGCCCGCTGTAGCCAGCGCCACGTCATGGAAATTCACATCGTCGGACAGCTTTACATTCTTTCCATGTACCTTCAGGATCGCCTCGCGGCCGCCGAGGTCAGGCAGTTCCACCGGAATGCGCCGGTCAAAACGGCCCGGACGCAGCAGCGCCTTATCGAGCGAGTCAGGGCGGTTGGTCGCCGCCAGAATTACGACGCCCTTCTTTCCATCGAAGCCGTCCATCTCGGCCAGAAGCTGGTTTAACGTCTGCTCCCGCTCATCGTTGCCGCTGAAGCCGCCGCCGTCACGCTTTTTACCGATCGTATCGATCTCATCGATAAATACGATACAGGGCGCCTTCTCATTCGCCTGCTTAAACAGGTCTCTTACCTTTGACGCTCCCATACCCACAAACATCTCCACAAACTCTGAACCGGAGATGGAAAAGAACGGTACGTGTGCCTCGCCGGCCACCGCTCTGGCAAGAAGCGTCTTACCGGTACCCGGAGGGCCGACCAGCAGTGCGCCCTTGGGAAGGCTGGCGCCGATATCTGCATATTTCTGCGGATTATGAAGGAAGTCCACGATCTCCTTTAAGGCGTCCTTCGCCTCTTCCTGGCCCGCCACGTCGGCAAAGGTCTTGCCGGTCTCTGACTCCGCGTAAATCTTGGCGTTGGACTTTCCAAACGTCATGGCATTGCCGCCGCCCATACGCTTCTGCATCTGCTTCGCCATCATATTTCCCAGGAAAACAAAAATCAGAATCGGGAGAATCCAGGTCAGGAAAAAGGACAGCAGCGGATTCATCGGCTCCACAATCGCCTCCTGGAAATTGATTTCCTTATGCGCCATGAGCCGTTCTGTCAGCTTCTCATCGGGCCACGGCCCGGTTTTATACGTCGCGTATATCTCTTTCCCGTTCTTATCCTTCTCTCCCGTGTCCGCGATAAACTGAATCTCTGAATCCGTCTTGGCGACATCGGTCACCTGTCCGGCTTCCACCTTTTCAAGAAATGTACTGTACGGCACCTCGATGATAGTTCTGGACTGAATCCACGGCACCATCAGCGCATTGAACAGAATCATGACGATCATGACGATTAAATAGTAATAAATAAATGGTTTCCGCGGACTTTTATTGTCGTCCTCGTTCTTTATACCCATGGTTTTTCTCCTTTATCTGCCGGTTACCTTATTTAAAACCTCTTCCACAAATGCTTCCGCGTCCTGGAAATCTTTTTCATCCGGATGAAGCATTCCCTCCTCGTACGCGGCTATCATTGTCCGGATCTGAGGCGAATCATTGATGGCCTGCATCTGTTTATACCTGTCCAGCACCTGCGGCATCATCTTGCCGCCGCAGAGGAAACAGCCGAGATAGTCGTTATCCTCCGGCACAAAAACAGACACCCGGTTCTCCACCTGTTTAAAGTACTCGCTGCTTCCGCCCATTCCGCAGGTTCCGAAAAGGGCTACCTTCTTCCCGTGGAGCCCGGAAAGGAATTCCATGACACGGCTGCCGCAGGTGCCTCTGTCATTCCAGAATCCTACAAAATATGTGTCCGCTTCCCCATCCCGCAGCTCCTCCAGTCTCTGAATATCCTTTGAACGGCCCGGAATCGAGTCGAATATTTTCATCGCTACTTTTTCCGTATTGCCTGTATTACTCGTATAAACAACCAGATAATCCATGTTCCTGCCTCCTTGCCACTTTTACGCCTGGCTTTCTTCTGTATATAAAATATACCTAAAATTCACAGATATCAAGATCAAATCGGAAATGTTTATCTACTTTATGCTTTTTTTAGATTCTCCGGCTCCAGTCTTCAGAAACAGCCTCCGTCATCCCCTCCACTGTAAACCGGGAAGCAGTCACATCCGCTTTTCTTCCGTGTTCTTCCAGCTTTTTCGCCGTAATATCGCCGATACACACCACACGGATTCCGGCCAGAAGCGCTGTCACGTCCTCTCCTGCGTTTTCAAAGAAAGCATCCACTCCCGAACCGCTGGCGAACGTTAAGTAATCTGCCTTCTTAAGGGCCTCTGACAGTTCCTTCTCTCCCTGCTTCCGCTCCGCCACATTGTAAAGGACAACATCATCGTAACGGATACCGGCGCCATCCAGAATCCCGTTAAGCTCCGGAGAACCTTTTAAAGACCGCGGAATCAAGAGGCGTTCCCCCTCCTTTACAACATCCTTAAGCCCCCGGGCAAGAGCGGCCGCACAGAATTCTTCCGGTATATAATCCGTCGTAAATCCATACCGGAGAAGTTCTTTTGCCGTTCCCTTTCCTACGGCTGCAAACTTCACGTGGCCTACGCTGCGGTTATCTCTTCCGCTCTCCAGAAGGCCGAGAAAGAATTCACGCACCGCATTGGCGCTGGTAAATACAATCCAGCCGTAATCCTCCAGTCTCTCATAGGCTGCCTTCATCTCTTCACCGGACCGACAGGATTCCAGTTCCAGACTGAGAACACACTCTGTACTGGCCCCTGCCTCTTCCAGACTTTTTCTCAGTTTGGCAGCCAGTAAACCGGTTCCCGTCACAGCCACTCTGGCGCCTTTTAACGGCTCATGGTACGTGGAAGAAAAATCGAGGGCAGTCACTTCTCCTACAACGATGATCGCGGGCGTGCCGATCCCTTCTTCCGCCACCCGCTGCTCAATGGTGTCAAGAGTTCCCCGCACGACCCGCTGGTCCGGCAGCGTGCCTTTTTCAATGACTGCCGCAGGCGTGCTCCCGGACTTTCCGTTCTCCAGAAGCCCTTTTACAATGAGCGGAAGATGGGTCAGTCCCATGAGAAAAATCAGGGTGCCTGAAAGTCCTGCAAATTCCGCGAAGTCCAGAGGGAGTTTTCCCGCCTCCGTCATGGTGTGGCCGGTCATGACATGAAAGCTTCGGCTGACGGCCCGGTGAGTCACCGGAATTCCCGCTGACGCCAGTGCGGCGATGGCCGATGTCACTCCGGATACCACCTCATAGGGAATCCCTTCCCTGGAAACGGCCATCACCTCTTCTCCGCCGCGTCCAAAGACGAAGGGATCGCCGCCCTTTAACCGGACCACGTTCTTTCCCTCTCTGGCCAGATCCACTAACAGCCGGTTGATCTCCTCCTGCTTCATATAGTGACAGCCCGCCTTTTTTCCCACGTAGATCTTTTGGCTCTCTTCCGGCACCTCATCCAAAAAACGCTCGGAAGCCAGATGGTCGTAAACCACCGCATCACACTCCCGGAGTCTCTTTAACCCCTTTTCTGTCATCAGGCCCGGATCTCCGGGTCCCGCTCCGACCAGAAATACTTTACCCGTTTCCTTCATCTCTATCTCAGTCCTTTCGCCGCGCGTTCTGCCAGAAGATCCAGTTCCCCGATTCCGCCTGTCAGATACACCCGTTTCGTTTCTCTGTCCCGCCTGCTGATTCCAAATACTTCGATTTCTTCTCCCCTGATTCTGGAGTACACTCCAACCGGCTCATGACAGCCCGCATCCAGCAGTTTCAGTATCTTCCGTTCCAGCATGAGACACGCCTTCGCGTCCTCATCCTGGATACGGACCGCCATCTCACAGATTCTGTCCTCAATCCGCCCCTCCACGGCCAGAATACCCTGCCCTCCGGCGGGAATGAACGTTTCACAGTCAAAGTAATGAAAATCATACGTCCCGTTGGTCTCAAAATACTCTTCCAGGCCGTTCTCCGCAGGATTTGCCAGCTTCATTCGTTTTAAACCCGCAGCAGCCAGTATAATGGCATCGTAGAGTCCTTCATCCATCTTTCTGATTCTCGTCTGGATGTTTCCCCGGATATCCTCACACCGCACGGCTGCGCCGGGCCACAGCTTCTTTCCCAGGGTCTCGATCTGGAGCCTTCGCCTTAAGCTGGAGGTGCCGATAACAATCTCCTTTTTCACGCTTAAATCGGTTCCTGCCGGTGTCATCAGCACATCTCTCGGGTCCTCTCTCGGAGGCACGGCCACGATCCCCAGTCCATCCTCTAAATCCATGGGAAGATCCTTGGCGCTGTGTACCGCAAAATCAATCTCACCGTTTTGCAGCGCCTGCTCAAACTCCGTCACAAAGACACCCTTTCCGCCAAACTCCAGCAGGGGTTTATTTAAGATGCGGTCACCCTCTGTCACCTTCGTCACGATCCGGGTCTCAAGCCCCGGCTGTACCTGCTTCAGAGCTTCCGCCACCAGTTCTGTCTGCACCATCGCCAGAGCGCTCTTCCTCGTTCCGATACGAATCGTCTTATTCATGATCTTTCTCCAATTCCTCTAACTTTCTGTCAATCAACTGCTCCGCCTGTTCCCTGGTAAACATTCCCCCCTGCCGGATTCCTTCCTCAACCATCTCTTTAAAGATCTCTGTTCTGACAGACAGGACCGGAACCCGCTCCTTCACCAGCTCACGGTACGTTCCCAGCTCTGCGGCTAATCTTCCGAAGCCCTCCGGGATCGCGGCGCGAAACTTCGCCTTTAAAAACTGAGCGATGGTAGGGCTGCTTCCTCCGGTAGAGATTCCCACGGTAATATCCTCATCCTTGATCAGCGCCGGGAAGATAAAACTGCATTCCTCTCTGACATCCACAACATTCACCGGAATCCGCCGTTCTCTGCAGACCAGGGAGATCCGTCTGTTCAGCTCCTCATCCGCCGTAGCTGCCACCACAAAATCAACACAGTCCAAATCTGCCTCCTGATATTCCCTGCGAAGAAGCGTAACCTTACCGGCCCCGGTCTCTTCGTACGCTTCCATACGCTCTGTCATCTCAGGGGATACGACGACGATCTCCGGTCCATAGTCCAAAAGAACCTCCACCTTCCGGCAGGCAACCACGCCGCCTCCGACAATCAGGCACCGCTGCCCTTCTATATCCATAAAAAACGGGAAATATGCCATTGTTTTTCTCTTCCTTCTGTAATTTTTATACCTGTCTATTTTACCATATAATTCTCAGTTAGGACAGATGTTTGAAATGGAAACCCGAACGAGCCGGCAGGCTTTTCCATGATATAAAAAAAGCGGGAGCTATTGAGGGAAAATTGGACTCACGTTTTGGTTAAGGGATGTGAGGGGGAATTTTATACCAATTTTCGGGGTACATGCCTTTACGAGGTCCGTGAAGATATCTCTGAGGAGGCACAGTATACTCAATCTTTCCTGCTTTTTTATCGCATCAATACAAAACAGGGAGGGCGCGGTGGTCTGATATAGATGGCGCGCCCTCCCTTTCAATTATTATTTCTGATTAAATGTATAGTTTGCAGTCTCAGCCGGGCCCGCATGCTTATGCTGGGACAACGGCATGACGTGCATATTGCCTCTCTGCTCGTTCTCAGCCCAGTAGATGTCATCTGCCATCTTGGCTTCCGGATTGAATTCAACACCCTCGAAGATGTGCTTCACGAATTCCTTGTATCCCACACGGTCGATTAAATGGCCGCCGTGTAAGTACTCCGGCTTGTAGTCAAGTGCCCATGCAGAGAATTTCTGCCAGTTTGCGAACATGCCAAGAACGACATCCTCGGTTACCCAGTTTAAGAACAGCTTGCCTGCACGAGGATTCTGCTTGCCGGTACGGCCGCCCAGAGTAACCCGGTATAACTGCTTGCCTCTGCTCCATGCGCCGGTCGGGCAGATTAAGGAACATTCCCCACAGCCTACGCAGCAGCATGTATCCTTGTCAATCTTGCCGTTGGCATTTAAGGAGAGAACGCCGGTTGCGTGATGCTCACAGGCATCTACACAGGAACCGCAGCCGATACAGCGGTCAATATCATAAATCTGCTTATGGATACCCATTACGCCGAAATCGTTGAAGTTTGCCTTCACACAGTCGTTTGGACATCCGGCAACAGCAACCTTGATATGGTAGTGGGACGGGAAGATCAGCTTCTCGATCTTTCTTGCCAGCTTGTAGGTATTTACATTACCCTTAATACAGTGTGCGTTTCCGATACAGGACATGATGTTGCGGGCGCCGATGGTCGGGTAGCCTGCGTCATTGGACTCCATATCCACGTTACACATCTCAATATCAACGTCCTTGATATAGTTCTTGATGTATTTGTTTACTTCTTCGATGTTCTCATACTTGATTCCCGGGATGTTTAAGGTCTGTCTTGTTCCCATATGGAAGGTTCCGTTGCCCCATCTCTCGCAGATTTCCTGCACCATGGTTAAATGCTTTGCCTCGATTAAAGCGCCCGGAACACGGAGCTGGAGCATGAACTCTCCCGCAACTTTAGACTGTCTGAAACAGTTAATTCGTACTTTTTTGATATCAATATCGTGATTCATTCCCTATTCGCTCCTTTCCTTAGTCAACCAGATATTTGGCCTGTGTATAGTTGAATACCGGGCCGTCTAAGCAAACGTAAACCTCGTCAATGCGGCAGTGTCCGCATTTGCCGACTGCACATGACATCTTACGCTCGAAGGATACCCAGATCTTCTCTTCCGGAACGCCGCATTTTACAGCTTCCAGACCGGTGAACTTCATCATTGGCGGCGGTCCTACGATAACGACCTCATAATCGCCGTCAAACTCGGAAAATGGAACCTTGGAAACGAACTCGGTAACAAAGCCTGTGTTCCAGCCGTCCTTGTGATCCTTATCCAGTGTATAGAATGTGGTGAATTTCTCATTCCACTTTTCTAAGTCATTCTTGAAAATGATGCCCTCTTCATTCTTGAAACCGCTGATTAAGGTTACGCTCTTCACATAATCAGGATTCTCATAGAACATGTTTAACATGCTCTTAACTGGAGCCAGACCGGTTCCTCCGGTGATCACTACCATGTGCTTGCCCTGGAACTTCTCTACCGGCCAGCCTTTTCCGTAAGCGCCGCGAAGGAATAAGGTATCGCCAGGCTGCTTCTCGAAAATCTCATCTGTAACTTTACCAACGGAGCGGATTGTGAAATCCATCCAGCCGTCGCCGAAAGAGCTGACAGAGATTGGAGCCTCTCCTACCTTCGGGATAGAGAGCTGTAAGAACTGTCCGTGCTCCGGTCTTATATCGGTTGCAACTTTAAATGTATACTCATGTAAGCTTTCTCTCTTAACTTCAAGAATCTTGCATGCAACAGGTTTTACTATGTTATTCATCTCTTCGTCCACCTCTCCCTATTTATTCTCTTCCGCTGCGATTTCATCGATTGCGTTAGCCATCTTCTTCACAGTAGCAGCGATGGAAATGTACTCTGGACAGCGGTCAATACATCTTCCGCAGCCTACACACATATGGTAATCTTTGAAACGTTCCTTGTAATCATGGAATTTATGAAGCACTTTGAAACGCATTCTGTCTCCGGCTGTATTGCGGAAGCTCATGCCGCCGGCCATATCGGTAAAGCCCTTTACCTGACAGGAAGCGGTTGTTCTCTTTCTCTCGCCTACGTTTCCGTTCTCATTATAGATAATATCGGTGGTGGTAAAGCAGGTACAGGTGCTGCAGGCTACGGTACAGGCACCGCAGGAAACACAGCGCTTGTTGTATTCATTCCACATCGGATGGGATTTTAACTTGGTTAAAACCTCTTTGTTCGGGATCTCCGGAACTTCAACGGTCATCTGGTTCTTCTCGATGTACTCCGGTTTGAAGCCGGTCTCGTTCTTTCCTTCAAAGTAAGGAGCAAACGCCTCATCCTTCACATCCAGGCTTAACTCGCCGTCTCCGAAACGAACTGCCATGGAATAGTCCTCAGACTTGTTGGTTCCCATGCTTACGCAGAAGCAGGTATCCCAGCCTGTTGTACATTCCATCATGACGATTTTAACCTTCTCGTTCATGCGCTTATAGTACATGTCCTCGAAGCCGCCGTTTGTTAAGTAGATCTTCTCCTGATGATGCTGTGCATGGATATCGCACGGTCTCATGAAGATTAAGAGCTTCTTGCTGGTAGCCTTGCTCTCGATGAACTCATCCTCTGTAAAATAGAACAGGGATTCTGTAATCGGGCTTAACACCTCTTTTGCAGGGAAATCTGACTTATCCATGTATTCGATCTCTTCTACCGTGTTGATCCTGTCGTACTTGATCATATCGGTATCAGAATATCTTCCTCTTCCTACAAATCTTTTCGGTGCCCAGATCTCATACTCATCCTGGAGCGCTGCAAAGATCTTGTTCGCTTCTTCAAAGCTTACTTTGTAACCCATTGAATGTATCCTCCTTTTTTTGACTCCTTCAGTCTCATTGGTGTATGATAAAGAAATTCTCAGAAGTTCACTGTGACCCCTGTATCGTATTTCTTTTCATCGATCGTAACGGTAAGCTTATAGGTTCCTTCGATTCCCTCACCGCTGACAGGGAATTCCACCGCTCTCTCATCGTGTTCTAAGAATGTGCCTACGCACATGGCCAGGAACGGACGTTTCGTGGTCGGAACAAAGTAGTGGCGTGTCGGGCTTCCGTTTTCGCCTTCTAAATTCAGCATGACCAGGGTGCCCTTCTCGAAGCTTGCCTTGAATACAAGACGGTCCGCCTCTTTGGCAATCTTTGTCTTATAGGAATCCGGAACCATACCGCCGTCCTCTGCGGGCGCTTCCGTTAAGAACTCCTCTGTCACTCCGATACTGCCCAGAATTTCGCCGCGGCCGAAGGTGATCTCATCGCCTTCGTCGTACAAATGGAGCTTCTCCGCACGGTAATAGTTTGCCGGCAGATGCATCTCGTACAGGACAACGTCGTCCTTAATCTCTACGGTAATGGAACTGAGTTCGGCCGATCCATCGTCGATGGCTGCCGTCATACCCGCACCCGGCATATTCATCCATTCGCCGTTTAACTTGCCGATTCCGCCGGAATGAACGAGATAGTGGCCTCTCTCATAGTATTCGCAGTTGCATATGTAACAGGAGAAGAATTCGGCGCCTCTCTCCTTGCCGTACTGCCATACCTGTTCGATGGTCATGTTGTCTGTATCAATATGGTAAATGACACCGCGGGAGAAATTATCTTTTGCTTCCAGATAATGTTCCTTTTCCTTGGCGCGCCAGTGGCCATTGTCAAAGCACATGATATCGCCGTTTGGAAGTACCATGCAGGCATGCTGCTCATACTGCCAGTCGAATTCGTCCCCGATTGGCTTAAAGAAGTATTTCTGCATATCCTCCGGCCATCCCGTCGGATCTCCGATGATCCAGTTCAGTTTGCCAGTCTCAAAATCCCGGTTGATGATGGCATCCTGATGGCGTCCGGAAAATGTCAGGGAATTCGTCTTTTTATCGTACCATACCGCATTATTATGGAACCAGTCGTGGGCATCCTGACTTCCGGAACCGCCGGCCGGGTACACAGGAAGCACATCCTGATGATCCCACTCTTTTAAGATCTCACCGGTATTTCTGTCCACCATGACACACACATCCTCTACGGTACCACGGGCCAGATGCTGGGTCAATATTAAAATATCTCCATTTTCCATCTCCCACTCATCGTGGTGATAGCCGCCCGGTATGCGGAATTCCTTATAGATCTTTCCGATCATTCCCATCTCATAGATACCGGTGGTGTGATACGGCGGAGCCACCAGACGGTCAGTTCCCACGAACAGACGGCCGTTGCGGACGCGCTTTAAATCGAATGCCAGGTTCAGCGTGTTGTACCAGCGCGCATCCCCCGCATAGTCGTAAGCCGCCGTGTAAGCCGGCGAGGTCGGGCTTACCATCATGACATTGTCTTCCATATACTCCGGTGTTGTCTCGATGGAAGTCGGCTTCTTTAACTGGTCGGAAGCCTTCTCTGTCACAATCTTAACCGTCGCTGTCTCCCCCGTGCTCAGTTCGATGACTACGGTATTCTCATAGTCCTCGTACAGGCCGTAAATCGGAAGAACCATCTTTCTTGCGTCTGATTTCGGACGGTACATATAATCTCCCGCCGCTTCTTTTCCCTTCACCGTGACCTTAGCGAAGGCCGGTTTTTCATTTTCAAACATGACGAGCGCGGTAAGAGGCGCAATCAGATATGGGTTGAGCACGACAAAAGGATTCGCGATGGTATGGCTCTCCTTCTTATACTCCTCCAGAAATCTCGATTCCGCCTCATACTGCTGGTCAATGATATGTTTTACTTCTTTGTATAAAACTCCCATAAACCCTCCTGAAAGCCTGCGAAGGGGGGACGTCTCCAACATCGCGGCCCCCTTCTGCAGTCATAATATGTTCTCCTGTATCTGTTACAGAGTCCGATCCTCTTAGCAGCTGATCGTAACGCCTGTCTCGTACTTCTTGTCATCGATGATCACACGAACATCGTAGGTACCCTTTAAGCCGGCCTTATTAATGTTGGTTCTCGTGTTTCTGTCATCGGAATCAAGGAATGTACCGCAGCACATCGCCAGGAACGGAACCGCCGTCGTGGAGATGAAGTAACGGTGAACCTCTTCGCCCTGCTCTAACAGAAGCATAACCAGCTGGCCCTTTTCGAAACGGGAGAAGAATGTGAAACGGTCAATCTCGTCCTCGATTCTCGCGTTGCAGCTCTCTGGAAGCATCTCGCCTGACGGATCTAACGGGATCTCGGTATCGAATTCCTTCGTAACACCCATCTCGCCTAAAATCTGGCCTTTTCCCAGCTCTAAGTTGATGCCGTCGCTGTATAATTTCAGCTTCTCGCCGCGGTAGTAGTTGCCCGGTACGTGTAAATCAAGCATCTTCTTGTTGTCGCAGATCTCAACGGTGATACTCTCCAAACGGCCGCCCTGATCCTTTGCAAACGCGCCCAGCGCCTCGGAAGGATTTCCCTCTGAATCGTATGCGATACCGCCGGAATGAACCATATAGTGTCCTTCGTTGTAGTACTCTACGTTACAGATGTATGGAGAGAAGAACTCAGCTCCTCTGTCCTTGCCGTACTGCCATACCTGCTCGATGGTCATATCGTCGGTGTTGATTTTATAACGTACGCCTCTGGAGTAGTTGTCTTTTGCAGCCAGATAGTTCTCTTTATTCTTGGAACCATAGTGATGGTTGTCGAAGCACATAACATCTCCGTCAGGAGTGATCACGCAGGCATGCTGCTCATACTGCCATCCGAAGTTATTGCCGACTGGTTTGAAGAAATACTTCTGCATCTCTTCCGGCCAGCCTTCCGGATCACCGATGATCCAGTTCAGATCTCCAGTCTCATAATCGATGTTTACGATGGAATCAATGTGACGTCCGGAGAAGGTTAAGGAGTTGGTGTTCTTATCGTACCATACGGCATTGTTGTGGAACCAGTCATGGTCAGACCAGCTTCCGGATCTGCTTACCGTCTTCGGATCAAGGAACTTCTTGTAGTCCCAGGTCTTTAAGATCTCGCCTGTGTTGCGGTCGATCAGAACGCACATGTCTTCTACGGTCTCGCTGGTTAAATCGTCTGTCAGGCTTAAGAGATTGCCGTCTTCCATCTCGAACTCATCGTGATGGTAACCGCCCGGGAGACGGAATTCTTTGTAGATCTTGCCGCATGGGCTGATCTCGTATAAACCGGACATGTAATATGGCATCTGGATAACTCTGTGGGAACCCATGATTAAGTTGCCGTTTTTCAGTCTCTTCACGTCAAATACACACGGAACCGTCATATGCCATCTTGCATCACCCGCATAGTCAAATCCGACTGCCAGATCCTCGCCTGCCGGAGATACCAGGATGATGTTGTCCTGTAAATACTCAGGAGTAGTATCCATGGAATAGATGACTTCCTTGCCGTCAAATACGTCCGGCACATCGATGGTGATAATATTGGATTCACCGCGGTAAGCCCGGATCTCAACTCTGTTCTGATAATCGGAATACAGTCCCACGATTGGAAGCACATGCTTCTTTGCCTTCGGGAATGTGTGACTGATATTTCCCTGAGGTGTCTTGCCAAGGACTGTTACGGTAACTGCTGTCTCTTTTTCCGTATTGAAGCATACAACTGCGGATAACGGATTCACCAGATAAGCGTTATACGTTACCAGCGGATTGGCAATGGTATAATTACCTGCCTCAAACTTTGCCAGCATCGCCTGCTCTGCTTCGTACTGTCTGTTAATAATATGATCTTCAAATGAATATTTTACTGACATAATGATACCTCCCCGTATCTGTTCTTTTTCGTCTAGGTTCTGATTAAGATCTTATCTGTGCTCTTCCACCAGCTTGATAATAACCGGCTTCTGCTGTAAACCCTGAAGACGTCCTACTTCCTCGCCTTCTTTTAAAAGAACCAGAGTTGGATATCCCGTTACGCCGTATTCTGCAGTTAAGTCTTTGTTCTGGTCGAAATCAACCTTTAAAATGGTCAGGTCATCGCCAAATTCCTTCTCCACATCTTTCAATACAAATCCCAACATCTTACATGGTCCACAGGTGGTAGAAAAAAAGTCTGCCAGTACCAGGCCCTTTCCGGCCAGTTCTTTGAATTCTTCGCTGTTTACTTCTTTTAACATAATCTTACATCCTTTCTATCTTTTTGTATTAATTCCACACTGTTTTCCCATTCTAAGCATACTGTCTTCATTTTATTGCAATTTTACAATAAAGTAAAATTCTAATTTTTTATCTAACAATAAAATTACGTTATGGTTAGTCATGAGAAAACAGGTGGTTAGGAATCGCTGTCTCTGCACGCATACTTCGTGCTTCTTAATCCTCTAAATTCTGTACGTAATGGGAAGCCTCCTGGGCTGCGATTGCACCATCCGCGCAGGCTGTGATTACCTGACGTAAATTCTTCGTCACACAGTCGCCTGCTCCGTAGACGCCTTCCACCTTCGTGTGCATCTTCTCGTCAACTTCCACGTATCCAAACTGGTTTAACACGCCTAAATCCTTTAAGAATTCCGTGGTCGGTGTGAGTCCGATATATTCAAACACGCCGTCACAGGAAACCGTATTCTCTTCTCCGGTCTTCGTGGATTTGAAGTGAACGCCGGTAAGCTTTGTATCTCCGGTAAAATCCAGGATATCCTGATATGGATAAACGGTTACGTGATCCATGGCGCGAAGCTTGTCGCAGGCCATGGGATCTGCCGTTAAATCGAACATGGTTACGATGGTCAGTGATTTAACGATACCGGCCAGGAATATGGATTCCTCGACCGCAGAGTTTCCTCCGCCGATTACCACCACGTCTTTATCGCGGTACTGGGCTCCGTCACAGATGGCACACCAGCTGATTCCGTTGCCGCGGAACTTATCTTCGCCTGGGATATCGAGACATCTCGGTCTCGTTCCGGTCGCAAGGATAATGGCCTTTGCCGTAAATTCCTTGTCGTCTTCCTCGCAGAGGACCTTCTTTACTTTTCCCTCATCCAAGATCTCTTTTACCGTGCCGTAATCGAACGCGATATTTTCAAACTGCTGGGTATGTTCAAACATCTGATAGGCCAGCTCCGCTCCGTTGATCGTTCCGACTCCCGGATAATTCTGAATTTCATTTGTATTGATAATCTGTCCGCCCGGGGCCAGCTTGTCGAGAAGCAGAACATTCATGTCCGCTCTCGCCGCGTAGATTGCCGCCGTCATACCGGCAGGACCCGCGCCAACAATAATTACATCATACTGTGCCATGATACATAACTCCTTTCTAAACTTACATTAACAGATTTGCTAACGGGACGCCGACTACAAGGACGATAATCAGCTCCAGGATAACGAATGGAATCGTATACTGGTAAACGTACTTGGTCGGAACCCATTCCTTGTTGCTGTGCAGAATCGCCGCGAACGGGGATGCTGCCGGTGTAATAGCCGCCGATAACAGAACAAAGATGATTAACAGCGTTACGATCGGTGCCGGGTTGGCTCCGGTCTGGATACAATATGTAACGATAACCGGCTGCAGAATCATACCGATTACCAGGCTGTTGCAGAGATTGGTTAAGAGAACCGCCATCGCCATCAAAAGAACGGTGAAGACCATCGGTGACATTCCCTGGAAAATCGGGGAAAGAACAACGCTTAAGAAAGCGGAAACACCGGTATTCTCACTTGTCAGCACGCTTCCCAAAAGGATCGCGGCAACGATGATAAAGTATGCGCCCCAGTTAAAGTTGGTGGCCATAACCTGCGGAATCTCCAAAACGCTCTTTCCGTTGAGACGGATCGCTGCCAGAGCAGCTACCATGAAAAGGGCCAGCCCCAGGCTGTTGGAGGAGAGGAACGCCATTCCCGGCAGTGACGGGAAAAGGCTCGGAAGAAGCATGCCCAGAATCAGAATCACAAAGCTGGCGCCAATGATCTTCTGTCTCGGTTCCATAGGCGGAAGCGGATTCTTATTGAGCATCTCCACATCGTAATTCTTTAATTTCGTTACATCCGGGCGAATGACAAACTTCGCAAACAGGATATTGGCCACGATCATAATGAGACCGAGTATAATGGCAACGCCCATGTAAGCCGCATTATTGACCACAATCGGGCCTCCGGGAAGATTTGCCGTAATATTGGTAAAGTTTGTAAGCAGCGCCAGACCATTCTGGGCGAACGGCGCCATCGGGAAGCCGATCAGGGACGCGACAACCACCAGGGTCAGCATGACGCGGGGAAGTGCATCTCCCTTCTTATAACCAACCTCCTCAAACACATCATAGAGAACCGGCCAGAATAAGAAGATCGCAGTAAACGGGCTGATAAAACCGCCCAGAAAATAACAGCCGATACAGATTACGAACATCAGAAGCCATGGCTTGCCATTCGTGAATTTTCTTGTTAAAAAGAAACGGCCTATGTAAAGCGTAATCTTATAATAAACAAGACCGCCAGCCATAATCAGCAGGAAAAATACCTGAGCCACAACCGGTGCTCCGAATGCTTCCTTGAGCAGACCTGCCATCGGCATATAATTCGATAAACCGACCATAGCGATGGACATTAAACTCCCCCAAAGCGGATCTACGAAAGTCCAAAGATAAAGTGTTCCGATAAAGATTCCCAATACTTCCATACCAATGGAAGTAACCTCCGGGAGATTCAGCGGGAGGAAACGGAAAAATACCATAATTCCTACACCGATCAGAGAATGAATTAAAAACATTTTTTCTCTCTTACGCTCATTTTGATTCGCCATGTCTTGAAACCCCTTTTCTACCATATTGTTAAAAATATAACAATGAGGGCACAATAAGGCCCGAAAACATACCTTTTATACTTTTCCGGCTCATTTACTCCCATACATTGTTGATTCAATTTTATCATATATCTGCTCATAGAAAAATAACACAGGTTATAAATCTGGTTATTTTGACAAAATTATGATATACTAAATCCGATCTTTTATTACTATCGCAGGGAACGGAGAAAACATGAACGAATCACTCTTAAAAATCATTACAGACAGCGGAACGCGCATCACAATGCCCAAGGACATTGTTCTTAATAAAAAGTATGACAAGTATATATCAAACTATGTCTATTTGCTGGAAGAAGGAATCTGTGCACTCAACAGCATCACGAAGCAGGGGGAAGAAAAAGTATATTTATACTTCCGTCCCAACCGCCTCATCGGCTTTAACCAGTTTGTAGTCAGTGCGGAAAAACTCAACGCCAGTACGCCGGAGTTTTCGGTTGTCACAAAAACCACATGCACCCTTTGCCAGATCCCCTATTCCGCCTTTCAGGAGCTGATCGTAAAGAACCCGGAGTTTAACGCATTTTTTATAGAGACGCTGGCGGACAACTATAACGATGCTTTGATACATTTTCACTTAATGCAGGAGGAATCGGTTGTGGTCCGGCTGTGTCATCTGCTGTTTGAAGTGTCACAGCTCAGGGGTGGAAAGCGGGTCGTTCCCCGTTTTTTTACATATGCGGAAATGGCCAAATACCTGGGCTGCCACTCCGTAACCGTGTCACGGATTATGGCAAAGCTGAAGCAGAAGGGGTATGTGACGAAGACGCCGTCTGGAATTGCGATTGAGCAGGAGGACGCGCTGCAGGAATTGATTAATTCGGAATCCCGCTTTCAGTATTGAAAGCGGGATTCCGAATATAAAAAATGGTGTCCTCCGTAGTCTGCTCTCACGGATGGCACCATTTTTTTGTTCTTTCTTTTATAAAACCTTACTCAAAAATCCCTTAAGCCTGTCATTTCTCGGATGTTCGAAGAATTCCTTCGGCTCGTTCTCCTCCAGGAAGTATCCGCCATCCATGAACATAACGCGGGTCGCAACTTCTCTGGCAAAGCCCATCTCATGGGTAACCACCACCATGGTCATCTTCTCTTCGGCCAGATCCCTCATAACATTCAGTACTTCACCGACCATCTCAGGATCCAGAGCTGACGTCGGTTCATCAAACAGCATCACGTCCGGGTTCATACAGAGCGCGCGGACAATGGCAATTCTCTGCTTCTGTCCGCCCGAAAGCTGATTCGGATACGCAGACGCCCTGTCGGCTAAGCCTACCTTTTCAAGCAGGGTCATGGCCTGGGCCTGAGCCTCTTCTTCGCTTCGTCCCTGGAGTTTTACAGGGGCCAGCGTTAAATTCTTTAAGATTGTCATGTGGGGGAACAGATTAAACTGCTGGAACACCATCCCCATCTTCTGGCGGTGGCGGTCGATATCTGTCTTCTTATCCGTAATATCAGTTCCCTCGAACAGAATATGGCCAGAGGTCGGCTCCTCCAGTCTGTTTAAACAGCGGAGAAACGTGCTCTTACCGGAACCGGAGGGTCCGATCACACAGACAACATCGCCCTTATAGATGTCGACTGTAATATCCTTTAAGACCTCTATACTCCCGAATTTCTTGCCTAAGTTCTGTACCTGAATCAGAGGCTCATCCATACCTCCCGCCGAACGTACGCGAGTGGTGCTTTCCATATTTTCTCTAGTGCTCACTTCTGCTCAGCCTCCTCTCCAGTAATTTTACAAGGTAGGAAAATATCATGACCATAACAAGATAAATAAGCGCCACAGCGATGAGCGGCATGAACGCGGAATACGTCCGGCTCTTGATGATATCGCCGCCCTTGGTTAAATCCTGCAGGCCGATGTAACCGGCTACGGAAGTTTCTTTTAAGAGCACGATAAACTCATTGGCCAGCGTCGGAACCACATTCTTGAAGGCCTGCGGCATGATGATATACCACATGGTCTGTGCGTAGTTGAAGCCCAGGCTCCGCCCGGCTTCAAACTGGCCTCTCTCGATGGAGCTGATACCGCTTCGAAAAATTTCAGCCACGTAGGCTCCCGAGTTGATACCGAAGGCCAGGATTGCCGTAGTTACCATACCCGGATTAATCGCAACAAAGATAACAAAATACACGATCATCAGCTGAACAACCACCGGTGTTCCGCGGATTACGGTCAGATACACGGTACAGACTGCATTTAAAATCTTCAGCTTATGGGTATTCTCATAAGTAGACCGGATAATAGCAACCAGAAAGCCCAGAACGATTCCGATGAGAACCGCAAAAAATGTAATTTTCAGGGTATTCTGGAGACCGTCCGTAATGTATTTCCAACGGTTGTCTTCGATAAAGTTAAAATAAAAGTCAGCGACTAATTTTTCCCACATGGCACTCTTCCTTTATATTATTCTGCGGTAATATACTTATCCACGATCTTCTGTAACTCGCCGGATTCCTTCAATTCTTTGATAGCGGCATTCATCTTGTCAAGCAGCTCCGTGTTGCCCTTCTTTATGGCAATTGCATACTCTTCCTCGGTAAATGCTTCATCCAGGATCTTTAAGCCTTCATTCTCCTTAACGAATACTTTTGCAGGCTCACGGTCGATGATCACTGCGTCCAGCTTATCCTGAGTTAATGCCATAACGGCTTCCATACCCTTATTAAATCTCTGAACCTCAGCATTCTCGACATCATCCGCATAAATATCACCGGTTGTTCCGGTCTGTACGCCGATCTTCTTGCCTGTTAAATCAGCCGGCGCGGCGATCGCACTGCCTTCCTTCACGATAATCACCTGTGCCGCCTCTGCATATGTTTCTGTAAAATCTACATTTCTTAAACGTTCTTCATTTACGGTCATACCTGCTGCCGCGAAATCAGCTTTACCGGACTGGATAGCCGGAATCAGGGAATCGAAAGCCATATCCTGAATCTCCAGTTCCATACCCATCTGATCGGCAATCGCTCTTGCAATATCAGCGTCGATACCAACGATGGTATTATTCTCATGGTACTCATATGGCGGGAACTCGGCGTTCGTTACCATAACGATCTTGCCGCCGGCGCCTTCTGTTTCCTCTGCTGCGCTTGTATCAGCTGCGGTGTCTGCTGCTGTATCTGTGGATCCTGCTGCTGTATCTGCTGTTGTTGTCTCTGCTGCTGCAGCTGTTGTCTCTGCAGTGGAATTTGAGCTTCCGCATGCGGTCAGTGCTGCGGCCATGCATACGGCTGCTGCCAGTACTAATACGTTCTTTTTCATAATGAATCCTCCTCATATATGCACTTTTTCTGCATAATTATAGAAATAAGTATCAGTTATACATTATATAGCATTTTTGAAATTATTCAAGTGTTATTTTATCAGATTCCAAACAGTTTATTCCTATTACAATGCAAAATGACTCATGCCTGTCAATCAAAAATGACTTTGAAATAGTTTTACCTATTCAAAGCCATCTTCATAAGTAATAAGTAATTTGTCTACGTGGATAAATTACTGCTGAATTTAATATATTTACATGTTCTTCTTCAGACTGTCAAACAAAATCTTTGCCTGGAATTTCCCTCTGATCTTTAGTATAACATTTTATAATTTTAACCTATAGGAATCGCATGAAGTAGTCATATGGTAAATTTCATCTCCCCCCATACCGTCAAAACTTAACAATACTTCTGTCACATGCTCCGAGAGCCGGGCATTTAACGGGCATACTTCTTTATGTTTTATGGCACGTACCATCTGGGAAAGACCAATTCCCCTCATATCCGGTGCAGGCTGGCGGTACAGTAGAGGCATACTCTTGCATTTCCCCCACATTTCCGGTTTGCTAAGTCTTCCCATCGCCTCCTGATTGCTTAAACCGTCTATCTCATCAATCATGCTTTCCGCCCGCAGAACCTTTACCTCTCCACTAAAGCGATTGGGATCCGGCAGGATCAAAGTTCCTTCTGTACCGTATATTTCTAATTTGGGAAGACTGGACAGCCAGATATCAAAACTCATATTCATCGTTACCAGAGTCCCCTGTGCAAATCTCAGAAGGCCGCTGTAATGGGTGGGCACTTCCACCGTCATCTCCCTTCCCGCGTCAGGCTGGCTGTATATTCTCCGTTTTTGCCAGGCTGCCGATGCAAAACAGGCAGTAGAATCTACTGGACCTAACAGAGACACAAGCGCCGTTACATAATAAGGCCCCATATCCATCATCGGTCCCCCGCCCTTTTGATAGAAGAAATCCGGCGATGGATGCCATGTTTCATTTCCGTGTGACACCATGTTGGCTGTTGCTGCAACCGGTCTTCCGATCCAGCCATCATCAATCAGTTTTTTACAGGTCTGAAGTGCTGCTCCCAGAAATGTGTCCGGCGCACAGCCGTAGCACAAACCTTTTTCTTCAGAAATCCGTCGGAGTTCTGACGCCTCAGCCATAGTAAGCGCCATTGGTTTTTCTGAATAAACATGTTTTCCTGCCAGCAAAGCCTGACGACTGATCTCATAGTGGGCCGCAGGCACGGTTAAATTCAGGATTAATTCAATCTCTTCATCCTCCAGCATCTCCTGAAGTGTGACCACACGTTCAATCGCGAATTCCTCCGAAAATGTCTTTGCCCTGTCCGGAGCGGCATCGCTGCATGCCACCACATGAACTTCCCTGAAAAAATGAATGATATTATTCAAATACGTATGGGCAATCATTCCACAGCCCACCAATCCGGCTTTTATCATCCGTTGTCTTCCTCCTTTTTGTCACATCTGGCAGACCTCCCCGGAATGTTTTTCTTATAGCGGCATGGGTCTTCCTGTTGCGTCGATAAATGCAATCTTCGAATAACTTTTTTTCTTCCGTTCCACGATATCCAAAATCCCGCAGGCAATATCCATAGGGTCGGCAGGCGCATCCACACCTCCCATGTTTGTTCTCATCCAGCCCGGATGGACTGCATACACCAGAATATCCCATTCCTTCAAATGTTCCCGCAATCGCTCTGTAAACATGTTCAGTGCCGCCTTGGAGATACTGTATGGATAATTTGTTGGAAAAGCGTTGATGATAGTTCCTGCCTCTGAAGAAATATTAATAATACAGGGGTTCCTTCCCTTTTTTATGAGAGGAAGCATTGCCTGCACCACACGCATGGAGCCTGCCGTATTCACCTGGAAACATGCAGTCACCTCCGACAAATCGACGGTTTCAATCGTCTCCTCTCTTCCGGTCATAATGCCCGCACACTGAATCAGTCCATCCAGAACAATTCCGCCTTCCTCCAGCTGTGCGGCCACAGCCGCCACTTCCTCCGGATTTGTCACGTCCATTCGGCAAATATGCAGCCTATCGGCAGATTCCCATCGTTCTGGAACCGGCAGACACTTTTTCAGCGCGTTTCTCACTTTGCCTTCCTCTCTTCCCGACGCATAGACTACGTGACCGCGTTCCAGCGCCAGGGCGGTCAGGCTGCTGCCCAAACCGCCTCCCGCTCCCGTAATCATTATGTTCAAACGTCTCCACGCTCCTTCATTTCAAGCAGGAATCCCAATTTTTCCATGGTTTTAAAGTAGGCGTACCGTTCAAATCCTTTTTCTTCCACGAACTCTGCCGGGAACCCTGACCGGTTCATAAAATCAATTTTTTGTTCGAATCCATTAACATAAAAGGAAATGAAGCAGACCCCATTTCCTCGCTTCTTTAAATAATCTGCCCATGGACCAGTTCCATCTTCTTCCGGTTCAAGGACTTCCAGATAAACCGGTTCCAATGGAATGATGCAGCTCTTTAATTTTGCTCTGATCTCTTTTCCTTGATAACGTTGATATCTGCGCGGATCGCAGGCAGCTTCTCCGGAAGGTTTACGGAACTCCGGACGTTGGGTAAATCCAAAGACCGCCTGAAACGCATCTACTGTTTCTTCTATATTTTTTACGACTATTCCAATTTTGACAACCATCTTTGTGTCAATATTCTCCATATCTGGTTTCTCCCCCATATGTTTTTCCAGTTTTACAGCCTGTTTTTCAAGTATTTCAGCTGCAGCGACTCTTTATCAAACTGCATCAGTTCCACCCTGTTCCGGTCAGGATCCCTGACCCAGCACTGCCAGTTCCCATCAATGCCGTATTTAACCGGACGGTCCAACTCCCAGCCTGCGGATGTAATCCTCTCCGCAATCTCATGGATGTCGCTTACCTCCAGACATAAGTGAGAAAAGCCGATGTTCTTATCGTTGTATTCAGTATAATTTTCCCCTCCGTAGAACAATTCCAAAAACTGATTTCCTCCAGCATACAGATAGACAATCCATGGCTCTCCCGTCTCCGGGCGGTCCATCTCAAATGCTTTTTCAAATCCCAGTATACCGCAGTAAAAAGCGACGGTCTTTTCCATATCCGATACATTAAGAGCTGTGTGTGATAATCCATTTACTGACATAATTCCTCCATTCTGCCTGTCTCCATGGCCTCAGGCCCTGCCTTCTCATCATTAAAACATAACAGTAACTCCACGGGTTTCTCTCCCCGCAGCCGGACACTTACATCGTCTGGCTGTGAAAAACCTACAAACACTTTAAATCTGCTGCTCTCCACACTGCGCCTGCCGTCCTCATCCACTGCCGTCAGCGCCATATGGGAAACGGATATCGCAACCGTTTTTCTCTCCCCGGCCTTTAGACTCACCCGCTTAAAACCACACAAACTGTAATTGCGCACTGCATGAGGGCTTTCCAGATCTTTGATATAGATCTGCAGAACTTCTTCTATCGGCGTATTGCTGCTGTTTACAGTTTCTGCTTCCAGCAGCAGGCCATGATCAGCAGTTCCTGTCTCCGGCAGTGAGTCAGCCCCGCCGCCATAAGGACTGACAATTCTCGCTCCCGTCACTCTCCCTTTACCATAGGTAAGTCCGTAGCCAAAGGGATAGAGCGCCTCCCTTTCCAGATACCGGTAAGTCCTGTTCTTCATGGAATAATCCGTAAATTCCGGCATTCCCTCCAGATCTGCGTAGAAGGTAACCGGCAGCTTGCCGGAAGGCGATACCTTTCCAAACAGAAGATCTGCAACAGCTTTGCCGCCTCTGGCGCCCGGATACCAGGCATCCAGGATTCCATTCACGTGTTCCCTGGCATAGCGCAGATCTATGGCGCTTCCTGCCATCAGGACCAGAACCACAGGCTTTCCCACAGACACCACCAGCTCCATCAGCTCCTGCTGTACATCCGGCAGCCCGAGTCCTTCTTTATCTCCTGATCCTATCTGATTACTGATATCATGCTCCTCCCCCTCCAGCCTCTCATCTAGACCTAAGCAGAGGATCACGACATCACTGAGCCTGGCCACCGCAGCGGCTTCCGAGAAGAGATTCGTGCGGCTGTGGGTGCAGATTCCACAACCCTCTGAATACAAGATCCTGGTTTTCTCTCCAGCTACAGCCCTGATTCCCTCCAATACTGTGATATACTCAGAAGAGATTCCATAATAATTTCCATACAGGCAGATCCGGCTGTCCGCATTCGGGCCAATCACCCCAATCGTACCAGTTTCTTTTTTCAGCGGCAGGATTCCGTCATTCTTTAACAGCACCGCACTCTTTGCCGCCGCATCCAGAGCCAGTTCAATGTGCTCCCGGCTCTCCACCACGTCATAGGGAATAGAGTCATAAGGAGAGCCATCCATGATTCCCAGCAGATATCTGGTCGTAAACAGACGCTCTGCCGCTTCCGTGATCTGCTCCTCTGTTACCAGACCGTCTTCATAAGCGCTCATCAAATACAGGTAAGTACAGCCGCAATTTAGATCACAGCCTGCATTTAACGCCATGGCTGCTGATTCCTTCATATTGTCTGTTACTCTGTGATTCTCATGAAAGTCCTTTATTGCCCAACAGTCTGAGACTACATGACCTTTAAATCCCCAGGTATCCCTTAAGATATCCTTTAAAAGCGTCCTGCTTCCGCAGCATGGTTCGCCGTTGGTCCTGTTGTACGCCCCCATTACCGATTCCACTTCCGCCTCTCTGACAAGTGCCTCAAAAGCCGGAAGATAAGTCTCCCATAAATCCTTCTTGCTGACCTCCGCGTCAAACTCATGGCGGAGGCTTTCCGGCCCGCTGTGTACCGCGTAATGCTTTGCACAGGCTGCTGCCTTCATCACCTCCCCATCTCCCTGAAGTCCCTTTACATAGGCCACACCCAGCCTGGAGGTCAGATATGGGTCCTCCCCATACGTTTCGTGCCCCCTGCCCCACCTGGGATCCCGGAAGATATTCACATTAGGCGACCAGAACGTGATCCCCTTGTGCAGTCCCCTGTCATCCTCTTTGATAAACTGATTATATTTAGCCCGCCCCTCTTCCGCTATTACTTCTGCAATCCGCTCCAGCTCTTCTTCATCAAACATGGCTGCCAGTCCGATCGCCTGAGGAAATACGGTAGCAGTTCCCGCTCTCGCCACTCCATGCAGCGCCTCGTTCCACCAGTTATATGCTGGCACTCCAAGGCGCTTAATCGCCGGCGACTCATAGCTCAGTTGAGATGCCTTCTCAAATAAGGTCATCTGTGCTACCAGTTCCTTCGCCTTTTTTTCAGCATTTTCCCGATTTCTCATATCTTATGCCATTCCTTTCATTTTTACCTACTTACGGAACTGTTCTCTGTATTTCGTCGGAGTCATTCCCGTCTGTTTTTTAAAAGCAAGATAAAAATAATTCGTATCCTTATAACCGGCCATAGACGCGATCCGGTTTGTCCTGCAATTCGTATTTTCTAACAGAAGCTTTGCCTTTTCAATCCGTTCCCGCACAATATACTCATTGCATCCCACTCCTGTCGCCTGTTTAAACAGTCTGGAAAAATAATTAGGAGATAGAAACAGGGCGGCTGCAATACTGGAAACAGAAATTTCTTCTGTCAAATGTTCTTTGATATACTGTTTTGCCTTTGACACTACCTCATGAGCTTCCGCACCATTTTTCTCATCCAGTAATTTTGTCAGGAATATCCTGGTCATCTCACAGGCTTCCTCTCTTCCCGCATGTAAAAGCAGCAGCATAAGATCCCTCAGTTTCGGATCTGCCCTGTCGCTGTTTTCTCTAAAATGGATAAATGCAACGGCAGAAGCCATCTCATAGCAGCACAATCGCACATCCTCGCCTGATATATGATACGAATCCACCGCCATACAGAAACGTCCGAACACCTTCAAAACATAACCTGTATTGCCTACATTCCTGCACATCGTATCCTTCATCTCCGCAAACACCTCTTTAAAGAGAGCATTTTTCTTTAAGAAGCTACCCGGTTCCAAAATCTCATGGTAATCATCTTTTTTTTCTTCCATCAGTATCCTGGCTTCCTGATAAGATACGGTCAGCTGTTTAAAACCGTCAACCACGCTTCCAAGGACTGCCTTCGGCGTCACATTATACTCATCCTTTAATATCCCTGTCAGTTTACGGATCTGCTCTACAATCTCCCCTGGCTGCCCCCTCTCAAAATAGATGATCACGGTCTTCCCGTCCTCGTCTAAAAAGGTAATACCCATTTCCTCCATATCCACAAGTCCGGTGCATATGTTCTTAATCGTCTGAGCCACATAATTTTTATCGCTGTCTTCCACCCTGATCCGCTCCGGCGGAAGAATCATAGCAATCTGCATCTTTATCTCCGGATCGTAAGGATAGCTCCGGTAAAAATCTTCCGTAAAAACGTGTTCAGCCGTCACCCTGCCGTGTATGTAATCCTTTAGCTTTTTTTCCAATTCCATCTGCTGTGCGACAGCCTGAACTCGGTTAGCGATCCGTTCCTTCTCTTCGTTCTCTTCCCTGTTTCTTAGGTATTCCACCTGCTTATGCAATACGGCGGTTAGCGCCTCTTCATCCACCGGCTTCAACAGAAAATCCTGAACATTCATGCGCAGACATTGTCTGGCATATTCAAATTTGTCATAACCAGTAAGGACGATGATCCTGATATCGTCTGTCATCTCCTTCACAAGTCCGATCAAATCCAGACCTGACATCTGAGCCATACTGATATCCGTTATCATAATTTCGGGTTGGTATTCCTCGATAAGTTCACATGCCTCCTGACCATTTTCCGCAGTAAATACCTGATTGATTCCAAGCGTCTCCCAGTCAATCACCTCCCTGATCCCCATCCGGATCATTTTTTCATCGTCCACTATGATAGCCTTATACATCGTCCTCCCCCTCCCAACTGGCGGGAAGGCGTATCTCTGCAATAACGCCTGATTCCCCGTTTCTGTAGTATCTCAATCCATAAGACCGGCCAAATAACAGTTCAATTCTCCTGTTCACATTTTTTATTCCGTAACCGGAATTTTCCTGAAAGTCAGACATGGAACCATTCATCTGGGCGATCTGTTCTTCGCTCATGCCAATGCCGTTATCCGAGACTGAGATTATTACATCTTCTCCCGTCTTAACAGCGCGGATCCATATCATTCCCTTCTTTTTGTCCATATTTTTCAACCCGTGATAAATACTGTTTTCCACTAAAGGCTGTAGTGTCAGCTTAGGAATTTTGACGGAAGAAAGCCCTTCCTCCACTTCTGTTTCGCATTGGACAATCCCATCGTACCGCATATTCTGAATAATCAAATAGCTTTCCACATGCTCCAGTTCCTCTTCCAGACAGATGATATCCCTTCCTCCGCTTAAACAGATCCTGTAATATTTAGCCAGGGCCTTCACCATAACGGATATCTTCTGGTTATGTTCTGCCGCAGCCTGCCAGTGAATACATTCCAGCGTATTATATAAAAAATGCGGATGGATCTGGGACTGCAGCGCAAGGAACCGGATCTGCTCCTTCTGCCTCTGTTCTTCCATAACATTTTTGATCAGGTGATTGATTTCATCCATCATATAATTGAACCCGGCTGCCAGCTTCTTAAAATCATTGCCCACAGCATCCTCTGTCAGCCTTACATCCAATCTTCCGCCGGCTATATGCTCCATACTTTTTACCATGGAATCCACCGGCTGATAGATCTTCCCGATCAGTTTCCGTCCTACACAGACGCTTCCTGCTATCATAATAAGTACGACGGCTAACAGGAATGGAATCACCCGGCCAACGCTCCCATAGAAATCCCATAAAGATACGGAGTTGATAAAATAATAATTCCATTTTCCAATCTTCTGATACGTATAAAGCATATTTTCCCTTGTAAAGCTTCCCGATGTTCCCTGGATTAAATCCATCCACGGAACTGTTTTTTCCTCCTGCTGTCTCCCGTCGTCTGATAATATGGCCCCTTCTTTATCTATCATAAATAAATCGGAATCAAAATCCATATAATCCGCCATGGACAGATGATCTATGAACGGATCATCATAGTTCATGCAGAAAAGGCCAATTTCTTTATTGATATAGGTGAGGGAATAAACTGGCTGATATATGGTAAGTGTCTTTTTTTCTTCCGTCTGGTAGGTATCATGATAGCTGATCCGGAGCGTCCCCTTAGACGCCCCATAGCCGCTGTTTTCATAATCCTCCTCGTAGCTGTTCCAGAACTTCGTATTCAGCCTGGTTGCATTTCCTTTGTATAAGTAGTCCCCGGACTTCTGGCTGACCACAGCAATAAAGTTCATGGAAGGATTCATGTTTACCACATTCATCAAAGTGCCTTGTGCAAAGTTCATTTTCCTGTAATACGCCTCATCCCTCTTATCACTGTTTAGATAGTCCTGGACCGTATCATCCATCATCAGTGCCATGGCAATGGATTTATAGGACTCCAGGGTGCTTTCATAAGCTGCAGCCATGGAGGAAAGCTGTTTTTCAGCCATTCTTCTGGACTGCTTCACCATCATGACAAAATAAGAACTGGCTATAGTGCAGAAGATTACCACTGACAGCACACAAACCAAAGCCGTCAAAAACCAACTCATCTTTTTATCCAGATTCCAGTTCCTCATTCTGTTCGAAATTCTTTCAGCCATCGGCTCATCCTTCCTAACCTTTTACAGCTCCCGCCGTCATTCCTTTTACCAGAGCATCCTGCGCAAATAAAAACATCAGGACCATGGGAAGGGCAGTCAGCGTCAGCACGGCCAGGATCATGGGTGTATTCATGGAATACTGTCCTTTAAAATCCCATACCGCAAGCGGAAGTGTCCTGTTCACTGCCGACTGTGTCAGCGTATAGGCAAAGCTGAATTCATTCCACATATGGACGCCATTATAGATTGCCAGGGTGGAAAGACCGGGCTTTGCAAGCGGAAGCATGATGTGAAAGAACATGCGGTACCTTCCGCAGCCGTCGATCTGAGCAGCATCTTCAATCTCCGGCGATATCTCCCTCATGAATCCGGTCAGGATAAACACGGATATTGGAATGCCGAATGCAACATACGGTCCGATCAAGGCCCAGATACTGTCATATAATTTCATCTGCATGGTCAGCTTAAATACAGGAATTAATGTGATATGGATCGGGATAGACATGGCTGCCACGATCGCCGCGTACACCGGTCCGCATAATCGGATACGGAATCTTGCAAGCGGATAGGCCGCACACGATGTAATGAACAGCAGCACTCCAATCGAGACTGCAAGCACCAGCAAACTGTTTCCAAAATACCGAACAAAATTCCCTTCCAGAACAGTCTTATAATTTCCAAGGTACAGGGAATCCGGCAATTCGAAAATACCCTTAACCAGCATCTCAAACTGTTCCTTGCAGGAGTTCATGACCATAAACAAAAATGGCAGCAGGGAAACAACTAAGTAAAATACCGCAAAGAACAGTGCGATGGTCCAGGCCGCCCTTCGCTTCCATTTGCTTTTTTCATATTCATCCATCAGTCGTCTCCCCCCTTTCCGTTAATCAGCCTCATGGTAACCAGCGACATGACTGTAATGATCAGGAACATTCCCGATGCCACACAGGAACCGTATCCCATATTAAAGTGGGAGAATGACAGCTTATACATATAAGTAGCCATCAGTTCCGTGGAAGATCCCGGTCCGCCGCTTGTCATCACATAGATTAAGTCAAAATACTTAAGAGCCCCCACCATGGACAGAATCACCGCGCTTTTTATGGCCGGCTTCATCAGCGGCAGCGCCACATTCCAGAAGTACTGTCCCCTGGTAGCGCCGTCTATCCTCGCCGCCTCAAAGATTTCTTCCGTGATGTTCGTATAAGAAGCGAGAAAATAGACCATATAAAACGGTGCAAACTGCCAGCATATAACGCCGATCACGGTGTATAACGCATAGCGGGCATTCCCCAGCAGATCAATATTGCCTCCTCCGAATAAGTTGGAGATACTGCTGAATATCCCCCCATTTGTCGCCAGCGCATAGGAAAATAGAAATCCGATGGCCACAGATGACATCAGATGAGGAATAAACCAGATGACCTTGAAGACATTACTCTTTCTGCCCGAAAACTGCAAAAAAGTAGCCAGCAAAAGGCCCAACGGAATCTGGACCACAATGGACAACACCATGATCTTCAAATTATTAACTGCCGCAGACCAGAATTTTCCATCCTTCATCAGTTCCGTCCAGTTTGCCAGACCAATAAAACGCCGATCCGCTGATATCCCGTTCCATTTATATAAACTGATATGAAATGATTCTATAACAGGATACACGATGAATATAAGAAGGAGAACTAATACTGGGAGGAGGAAAATAATGGAAGCCAGGTACATATCCCTTTCTTTCTTTTGTTTTAAAGTTATTTTTCGGTTAAACATCAGGACCCTCCCGTCTTATGGAAAACCTGTCCGAAGTCCATCGGACAGGTTTTTTGTTATCTACTTTCCAGCCAGATATGCCTGGTTGGCCTCCTGCATTTTCTTTGCGGCCTCTGCAGGTTCCATAGTCAGTCCTATTACCTCCTGAAGGGTATCTAAATGCACCTGTGCAACAGCGGGAGGCAGATACTGATCATAATAAAGCTGAACATTAGAAGCCTTATTAGCATTTTCTATCACAGTTTTCAGCAGCGGATTGGATATCTGTGTTTCAATGCCTTTTACAGGCGGTATCTTACCTTTCTCTGCCATAAACTTGCTTCCTTCTGCCGTAGAATAATAGCTGACGCATTCCAACGCTGCGGCCAGTTTCTCTCCGGTACAGTTAAAGGATACGAACTGGTCACCAAGTGTACCGATCATCAGAGTAGGGTCAATATCAGAATCCGCCTCTATTGGGAATGGAATCCAACTCAACTTGTTAAAGAATTCCTCACTGTCATTCATGAATACACTGGACATGCCGGAACCCGTCAGCATCATAGCTGCCTTCTCCTGGTAAAATAACTGTTTTGCCATCCCGTCATTCCAGCTTAAGGAATTTACACCTTCCGGGAAATATCCCTTCTTCACCCAGTCCCTTATGGTTTCCCCCGCTTTTACAAAGCACTCATCTTCAAAACTTCCTGTTCCCGATGCGGCATTCTTAAATGCATCTAATCCACCGTAGCGCGTTGCCAGATACATATAATAGTAAGAACCCACCCATTTTTCCAAATTTGCCAGGGCAAATGGGGTGATTCCGTTGGATACCAGAGTATCACAGACTACTTCCAATTCTTCCAGAGTCTTTGGCTCGCTGAGATTATACTTTTCAAAGATATCCTTATTGTAAAACAGTCCGGTAACCGATACATTTATGACTGGTATCCCATAAACATGACCGTCATAAGTTCCCTGTGCCACAGCCCCTTCCATCAGTCTTTCCGACATGCCGCTTTCCTCAAATAATCCGTCCAGCGGCTGGGCAAAGCCTGATTCGATATATTCTACCAGAGGCCCGCCCGTCCAACTGGTATACATATCCGGACACTCGCCGCTGCTCATGGCAATAACAAGTTTTTCCTTATAATTATCATTCTGGACGGCAACAGTCTCAACCCGGTAACCAGATGTGGTGTTCTTGTTGAACTGTTCCACGGCATAATTCATAATAGACTTATCTGGATCCTCTGTAGCAATGTTCCAAAAGGTGATAACCTTGTCTTCATCCACAGAGTCCGTTTCCATCTTCGCCTCTTTTACCGCTTCGCTCTCCTGGCTTTTGGTCGGAGGTGCCGTTTCATTCTTTCCTCCGGAATTGCTGTTTCCGCAGGCCGTGGCAGAGACTGCCATGACAGCCGCTAAGAACAGGGCCATTCGTTTCTTCGTTTTTCCTTTCATAATTATCCCTCCATTTCTTTAAGATGGTTTAATTATACCATTGAAGAAACAGGAAAATAATTTGTAAAACTATCCATTTTCTCTAATCTTCTGTCTTTTTATTCGTATATGCCCCAAGTTCACGGTCCCGGGAAAATACAGGCCAGAACTAGGACTGGCCGTAAATCCTCCCGGGACCGTGAACTTGAAACAGTAATATACAGGCTCCACTCATAAAAAATCTGGAAAACAACTTATTCGGCTATAAAATCAGTTCCCATATTCCTTATAGTCACAATACAGGAATTCAGCATAGCAGCCGTCCCCCTGCACATCGCAGCAGTTGACCGCCAGCATAGAACCGGTAAATCCATTCCCCCTAATATGCTCATCAGAGATGTTCTTCATATCCAGTACCGGACCAATCTTATGATACGTCTTACCATCCAAGGAATAGGAAAACTGCAGATCCTCCCTGCGGATCTCTGCCTTCAGGCAAACGGATACCGAATCCTCACCCAGCTGTACAACGCCAAAATCCTCCAGTTCGCCATTGACATCCGATGTAACCTCCAGAACCTTTCCGTCTTTATCCCTGGTCATTTTAAGATAATAATGATTATCATAATTATAGTAAACCAGGAGTCCTGCAATATGATTGAGATGCCTGGGTTCAAAGATCATTTCTGTCTCAAAATCGCAGTACAGGCTCTGCTGCCTTCTGGCTAAAAGGCCCTGATCATATTTGCACATCACGGAGGCGCCGCCCTCAATGCGCAGCCTGCTGCCTGCCACACTGATACCGTTATGCTCAAAGGAACGGCGTAAAGTCATATACTCTAACGGAATTCTGCCATCCGTAAAGTCAGCCCTCGCCGAATGGTCTGTATCAGGAACAAGATCTCCCGGCGCTTCAAAGTACAATTCCGGTTTTCCTGTATCATTGGCCTTCAGTTTGAACCAGCCATCCTCCGTCCATTCTACATTCTGAATGGCGGTTTCCCTGCCGAGAATGCTGTTCTTATCCACCGGTCTGGAACAGAGATGGGCCAGATACCACGTTCCGTCCGCGCCCTGGATCACCTGGGAGTGTCCCGCCCGCTCCAACACACAGTCCTTCTGCCCGAAAGATGTAAGGATTGGATTATGGGGGTCTTCCTCATAAGGCCCCAGGAGATTCCGTGATCTCAGCACAGAGGTACAGTGTTTATATCTCGTACCGCCTTCCGCCACCACCAGGTAGTAAAAGCCATCGTGCTTCATGATATTCGGCCCTTCTGTGGTTCCTCTACCGGTTCCCTTCGATATTCTTACAGGTTCGCCTACAAGCCTCTTCTGAACAGGATCATATTCCTGTACATCTACACCACAAAAACGTTCATAATGTACACGATGGTCAATCACCATATTGACGAGATATTTTTTATCCCCGTCATGGAGCATAGAGGGATCAAAGCCGGAACGGTTTAAAGGAACCGGATCCGACCATGGTCCAGTCACCGCCGGAGCTGTGATCAGGAAATTATGCGTATCCTTATAACGCTGTCTGTCTGTGTACACGATGGTATAGACCAGGTAAAAGAGGCCATCCGCATAAGTAAGATTTGGCGCCCAGATGCCACAGGACATATCCAGACCGGTCATATCCGTCTTACCATCATCAGTCAGCGCATATCCTGCAATTTCCCAGCGGATCAGATCCTTAGAATGGTGGATGCAGATTCCTGGAAACCATTCAAATGTAGAGGTTGCAATATAGTAGTCCTCTCCCACACGGAGCAGGGAGGGATCCGGATTGAATCCGGGCAGTACAGGGTTTTTTACTTTCATATTCTTATCCTTTCAGACCAGTGGTCGCGATGCCTTCTACAAAGTACTTTTGGCAGATAAAAAACAGAACCACTACAGGAAGCACAGCCACACAGGCCATAGCCATCACCTTGTTCCACTGCACCACGCTTTCCGCATCCAGAGATAAACGAAGCGCCAGAGAAACGGTGTACTTCTTTACCGTATTAACATAGACCAGAGAATTAAAGTAATCGTTATACGTCCACAGGAACTGGAACAGACCGGCGGAAAATAAGGCTGGTTTTAAAAGCGGAAGCAGGATCTTCGTGAAGGTCTTCCAGGTCCCGCATCCATCCATGTAGGCCGATTCATCCAGTTCCCTGGGAAGTCCTCTTAAAAACTGCACCAGCATATATGTAAAAAATGGGTAACATGCAAACAGAGATGGAAGATAAAAGGTCCAGTATGTATCGAGAATATGAAGTTTCTGGAAGATACTGTATCTTGGAATCACCAGTAAGGTGTTCGGCAGCATCAAAGTGGATAAAAGCAACAGGAACATTACGCCTTTTCCCCTGAATTCAAATCTGGTAAAACCGTAGGCCACGATCGCGCTGGAGGCCACGGTAAGCAATGTGGTAGGAATCACCAGAAGAAAGGTATTCATAAAAAATTTTGTATACGTGTTTCCTCCGATCCCCTTCCAGCCGTCAATATAGGGCTGGAAGCTGAAGCTTTCAGGCAGCAGCCTGATAGAGCCGTAGATCTCCGCATTCGTCTTAAAGCTGGCGGAAAACATCCAGATCAGTGGGTAAACCATGATCAGTCCGAACAAGATCAGCACCACATACATGATAACTTCTTTTGCCATTTTTTTCTTTTTCTTATTCATAATCTTCCCTCCCTTTACGTCTCATCTCCATAAAATACCCAGTATTTTGATGACAGGAACAAAAGCAGTGTCGCAGCCAGGATTAATAAAAAGATGATCCAGGAAGTAGCGCTGGCATATCCCATCTTAAAATAAAGGAAGCCGTCATTGTACAATTTCAGTCCCAGCATATACGTAGCCTTCAGCGGACCGCCTGCCGTGATGACAAAAGCCGAAGTAAAGTTCTGCAGGGCATTGATCGTCTGCATGATAATACAGAAGAATACGATGGGAGAAATCTGCGGAAAGGTAATGTGGAAAAAACTCTTGACCTTTCCCGCCCCATCGATGGATGCAGCGTCATATAAGGACTGGGGCACCTGTTTTAATGCCGCTAAAAACATGACCATGGATGCGCCAAACTGCCAGACCTCTAAAGAGCTTAACGTAGGCAGTGCAGTCTTGGGATCACCCAAAAAGGAAACTGTACTTCCTCCAAAAATACGGATTATTTCATTGACCAATCCGTTGTCCATGAACAACAGCTTCCAGAGGATGGCAACTGCGATGGAACCTCCGAACAGGGACGGCAGGTAATAGATGGTACGAAGAATTCCGATTCCCTTCCTGCTGTTATTTAATAGCAGAGCGATAATCAAAGACATGACGATCTTACAGGGGACCGTACAAATGGCATATATTACAGTCACCTTTAAAGAATTCTTAAACTCCGCATCCTTTGTAAACAGACGTGCATAATTACCTAACCCCAGAAAGTTCATCTTCCCAAACGCATTATAGTCTGTTAAAGAATACATGAATGAAGTAATAAACGGATACAGCTGAAAAACCAACATTCCTATTATCCAGGGCAGAAGATATAGATAAGCTTTATTCTCCCTTTTCCGAAACACCGCTTTTCTCATAGATTTGATACCTCCTTTTAAAAAGCGGGATACTTGTTACGTATCCCGCAGGTCTTTTGTGTTATTTCTGTGAGCTGATATAATCATTCAGCATAGCGACCACCTCTGCCGCGTTATCTGCCGGTGACTTTGCTCCAAATGATATATTCTCATATGCATCCTGAAGGATGGAGGTCACTTCCGAACCGGTTGTCTTCCCGCCGTCGCTTTCTCCATTATAAAGCATACTGACTTCCACGCTCATTTTTGTCAGAGGATTCAGAGTACCTGCCTTTTCGCAGATTTCCTGTGCACTTTTTGTCGGCGGTACGGAACGAACCGTTCCAAGGGTTTTGGCCGCCTCCTCATCGTTAAAGAAGTAATCCAGGAACAGAGCTGCTTCTTCCGGATGCTTTGTCTTGGCATACATTCCGATAAATTGAGGGGTGTCGTTAAACCAGCCATCACTGACCGCATTCTCCATCACCGGCATATGACCAGCGATATATTCCACCTCAGGATTTGCTGCCTGAAGGATATCTGCTGATGAAGTATAACCTACGGAAGAAACGTATTTTCCTGCAATCCAGTTGGGATCTCCCTGATCCTGGTCACCGAAAGGCGCTTTGTAAGCTGCCGGCGCACATACATTGTTATCGTAAAGTTCCTTAATATATGTAAAGCACTGTTCAAACTGTTCCTGTGTCATGGTTAAATTCAGATCTGAGTCGATGATCGGCTTTCCGTTCATCTGGCGGCACCATGCACGAAGGGTAAACGCCGTCATATAGGAGGTATTTCCAGAAATCAGATAAAGCTCCGGATCATATTCCTGCACCTGTTTTCCCCATTCGATCAGTTTGTCCCAGGTATACTGTTCCGTAAAATCGATTCCGATCTGATCGGCCAGTGTCTTATTTACTATGATGGCGGTTCCCGCCTGTCCTGTCGGTATGGCATATTGGCTTCCGCTGCCCCGAGCAGTTTTATTCACCAGGAAATTGGAGTCGAACTTAGACCAGTCGATTGCAGTATCCGATAAATTATACAGCACTCCCTGCTCATAGTATTCCGGTCCAAGACCTGTTTCAATCTGGAAGATATCAGGCGCCGTGCCAGAGGCAAATTCTGTCATCTTCTTTTCCGCATATCCGTCATAAGAACTGTACTCCGCTTCCACAGTAATCCATGGGTACTTTGCCTCAAACTGCTCGATTGTCTTTAATGTCGCTTCATGGCGTTCATCACCGCCCCACCATGAAAATCGGAGTGTAACCGGATCCCTCTTTTCGTCAGAATTCGTTTTGGAAGTTTCTGACGCTTCCTCTGTCTTTTCCGCCGCTGCCTGGTTATTGGCAGTTGTTGACGCAGTCTGAGTTTCCCCTGAGCCACATGCTGCAAGAGATGATACCATTACCGCCGCTAATAAACTGGAAATAATCTTTTTTTTCACTTTTTTTCCTCCTTATTGATAATGTTCTACTTGATTTGTTAAATTAATTCTAGTATTTCAGCGTCTTTTTGTACAGTAGTCACAATACATAAAAAGCTTCCTTATTATCCCATTTTTTACAGAAGGTATCATTTTTTAACTTTTAGGGTGGTTTTATTGCGCTGTGCCGGCTGGCCGCCACGTAAAAATACCGGTTTCACCATATAGGGCCTTTGCCCACGGAAACCGGTATTACTGTATCATATAAAGCAGAAACTAAGATGACGAAGATCCCGCATAAAGTTTTTCTGACACGATCTGAAATCCTACAGCTGTTCCCATCCCTTTCTTACTCCAGATGCGAAGCCTGCTCTCCTCTCCATAATGGAGCACCAGCCTGCGGTTTAAATTCGTCAGGCCGATATTGCGGGACTCTTTATTATTCACCACCTCACATAATCGGCTGACCATCTCACGGCTCATACCCACGCCGTTATCCACTACAACGAAGCAGACCCTGCCCTTCCGTTCGAAGATTCTGACCTTCACAGTCAACCGTTCCCCCACCTCCTTCATTCCATGTTCAAAGGCATTTTCCAGAATTGGCTGCAACATGAGGCGAAACACCTGATAATCCATCACCCGGCTGTCTATCTCGTAGTAAACGATGCAGTTATTCGGAAAACGAATTTCGTGGATGCGCACATAGGATTTTAGATACTCCAGCTCCTCCCTTAATGTCACTTCTGCCTCAGGGGTACCCAGCGCGTATTTAATGATGCGCGCCAAAAGCTGAATCAGTGTGTGGACTTCCGACCCGTTTCCCATCTCCTTAACAGCCGCTATATCAATAGTCTGGAGCGTGTTGAAGATAAAATGAGGATTAATCTGCAGCTGCAGCGCCTTCATCTCCGTTATTTCGTATAGATGCTTCTGTTCCAGATACTCATTTTTCATCTGGCTGTTGCGCAGATACATATAAATAATATTATTTAATATGATTCCATATTCATCGTCAATGTCCTGGGGTTTTATGATCTCCTCCCCCTTTTCAGCCTTGGAAAAGACATCAATGCATTGATAGATATAGGCAAAGGAACGCTTTACCGTAGTCCATGCCAAAGCGATGCTCACCAGTATCCCGATAGTTAAAAGCAGGAGGGCTGCTGTCACATAACCTTTAAACCAGCCCAGGATAGAAGCGGATGAAAGCAGGCAGGCCTGAGTCATACCATAGCTGTCCGACTGCCTGGCTACACAGTAGTAGAGCTGGCCATGAATTTTCATCCAGCTGCTGGACTTTTTTTTTCCCTCTTCCGTTTCAAAATACTTAGGATCCGGCTGGCTGCCGCATTCCAGAATCCCATTACTGCTGTAGACCACCTCCCCCCGGTTGTTCAGCAGCAGATATTGGTAGCCGCCGTCAGACAAGATGTTCTTCATATATGCGTCGAATTTCTTCTTGTCAATATTTAAAACGATAGTCCCCCGCGTATAAGTCATTCTGGCCAGGATCGTAATGATTTCCCTCGGATCTTCATAATCATGTCTCTGCACCTGCCTGGAAAGGAGCTCATATTTCTGTGTATCCGGCATATTCCGGTAGATTTCCAACCATTCCGAATCATAATAGCTATCAGGCGCTACTGGGAGCATACTAGAAGAAGTTAGGAATAAATCAGTACCGTCCAGATATAAGTATATAGAAAATATATGAGAATAAGAAGATGCATAACTACTTAAAGTCTGCTTTAAAGCCGTAAATAAGTTGATATCCTTCTGATCCATCTCCCATTTATTCAGACCCTTGCGGAGAGATAAGATGTAATTGGAACTGCTCATCATCACATCCTGTTGGAAGATGGGATAAAACATGGAGCTTTCGATATTGTCCGTCGCAATATTTAAAAGGCGCAGGGAATCCTCCCCTACCTTTTTTGCCTGCGACTGGAACAGGAAGATTCCCAGCACAAGGTAGCACAGTAAAAAAGGAATCAGCATAATTGCAGTATAGGAGTAACATCGTTTTAAAAAATATTTTTTTAGCATCCCCTATCCTTTCCCCCGCCTCGTTTTCCATTTCTGTAATCCCTGGGGCTGATGTTAAAATAGGCTTTGAATGCCCTTGCAAAATTCTTGGGATTATCATAGCCCACATAATAGGCGATCTCGTAGCTTTTATACTCAGGATTTAGTAGCAGCTCACAAGCTTTTTCCATCCTAATCTGATTCAGCTTTTCCGCAAACCCAGTACCGGTCTTTGCTTTATATAATCGGGAAAGGTAATTAAAATTTAAGCCCACTAACTCCGCTGCCTCCTGAAGAGACGCCCTCTGATAATTTTCCTCTAAGTACTCATCCACCCTGCTTATGATTTCCGAGTAATAAGTCTTCTGCTCCTGTTCCTCCTCATTTGTGACCGTTTCCAGTTTCTCCTTTACTTTCTCAAAGCAGTCCACCAGGTCTTCATAATTCAGCGGCTTCAACAGATAATCAAATGTATTATACCGAATTGCCGCTCTCATGTATTCATAATCCTTATAGCCGCTGAATAAAATTACATAGATATCTGAATATTCCCCTAATCTTTCCGTAAGTTCCAGTCCCGTCATATCAGGCATATTGATATCTGTCAGAACCACATCCACCGGCGCTCCCGACGCAATATACTCCAAAGCCTCCGCCGCCCTGGAAAATGTCCTGGCAACGGTAAAGCCTATATTATTCCACGGAAAAAGCTCTGCAATCCCCTCCAGTATCTTTACTTCATCGTCTACAATGATTAATGTATGCATACTACCCTTCTTCCATAAGCATGTTCCTGTACTCAGTCTCCACCTTCTCCGCATACCGTCTCAGGGCGCCGTCATCTAAAAACGGATTTCCAGCAGCGCCGCTCCCTGAAACCATACGGTTTCTCTTTTCTAATACATCACTCTGTCCCGTGTGATTCCCCAGATAGATATCACACTTCATGATTTTCCAGACGGAAAGACTTCTTTCAAAGTCCTCCCGCCAGTCCCGGTTTCCGTGCACCTCTATAAAATCACGGCACAGTGTATTAAACCCTGCCCCTCCGGTTAAAACAGCCGTATAAATCTTCTTCCCGTCTGTTACCGGGAACTGGTAGGTCACTGCTCCGGCGCTGTGGCCCGGCGTTTCATAAACGCGTACAGTCGTATTCCCCAGTGTGATGATATCCTGGTCATTCAGCCACACATCCGGACGGAATAAGGGAGCCGCCACTGGATTCTCCCTCTCTGTGAAATAAGAACAGAGCGTCAGTTCCGGATTCCGGTTTATCATATCGGCATCCCTGGCTCCCATATAGGTTACCGCTCCCGACAGCTCCTTTAAGCGCGCTGTCGCCCCAAAATGGTCGAAATGGCCATGGGTGTGGAAGATCATCCGGATATCACCTGCATGAAATCCACATTTTTCTATGGAATGAAGCAGTTCGTCCTGCATATGGGGATATCCGGTATCAAACACCATCAGTCCTTCCCCAGTATCAACTAAGTGGACCGCCGCATCTTTATTACCAATAAACCAGAGGTTTCCGAAGATGCAGAAGGGAGGAATGCTAAACTCCTCCGGCTGTCTTATAATTTTCTCATACCACTCGCTCCGGTACGCGTATTTTGATTTCATATCCTTCTCCTTTAGTAAGACGCTCCCTTCATCGCCGAATCTGCCATGGCTGTATAGCGCCTCAAAATCCCCTTATATTCCTTGCGAATTAAAACTTTTTCCTGCTTTCTCCTTTCCAGGACGGCAGATACCTCCTCCGGAGCCATCTCCGTTCCGGCGATTCCCACCACGTTTAAAGATAGGTTCCTCACATCATATGAAATAATGTCTCCGGTCTCGATATAAGCGATAGGACCGCCCACCGCCGCTTCCGGCGACACATGGCCAATGGCTGCGCCTCTGGTGGCTCCTGAGAAACGGCCGTCGGTAACCAGGGAAACTTTGCCGTTTAACCGTTTATCGCATACGATAGCTTCGGTGGTCATCAACATCTCCGGCATACCGCTCCCTCTCGGTCCCTCATAACGGATGACCACGATTTCTCCCGGTTCAATCCGTCCATTAACAACGGCGTCATGAGCATCTTCCTCACAGTCAAATACCACGGCTCTGCCTTTATGGCTGCGCATCTCTTCCTCGCAGGCAGAGTACTTGACCACGGCCCCCTCCGGCGCTAAGTTTCCTTTTAAGACCGCAATGGATCCCGTCTCCGCCGTCTCGCAGACAGGAAGGATGACCTGATTCCGTTCCAGACCATAGTTGTGCAGATAACCTGAATTCCTGTCAAAGAATCCATCCGATTCCAGATCGTCTAAATTCTCTCCCAAAGTCTTTCCGGTTACTGTCATCACATCCAGATCTAAATACTTTTTCAATTGATACTGTATCATGGGAATCCCGCCGGCAAACCAGAATGTTTCTGTTAAATGCTGCCCGCTCGGGTTGATGTTGCCAATATGGGGAATCTTTCTGTTAATTTCATTAAACCATTCCGGGTCAAGTTCAATTCCCAATTCCTTTGCGATGGCCGGAAGATGAATCAGGGCGTTGGTGGAGCCTCCGATCGCGCTGTGCACAATCATGGCATTTTTAAAAGTCGCCAGTGTCAGAATGGCAGACGGAACCACCTCCCTTTCAACCAGCCTCATCACCGCCTTTCCGGCCTGTCTGGCCAGCGCATAGATATCCCTCATGGTAGCCGGCGCCAATGCACTTCCCGGAAGAGCCAGCCCAAGCGCCTCTGCCATGCACTGCATGGTGCTGGCCGTTCCCATAAAGGTACATGCACCGACAGAAGGGCAGCCTGTCAGCTTATAGGCCCGCACTTCTTCCTCTGTGATCTCATCTTTCCTTTTCTGTCTTAAGGAGATATCCCCTGCGACAAGCGAAGTGGTCTGATCCGGCCCCGGCCTCATACTTCCGCCCGGAACAAAAACAGACGGAATATCCACCCTCGCCATCGCCTTTAATTGGGCAGGTATGGATTTATCACAGGATGATGACAACACCATACCGTCCCAAGGCACATATCCTGCATGAATCTCAACCATATCACAGATAGCTTCCCTCGATGCAAGGACCAGATTCATCCCATCGTGTCCCTGGGCGCATCCATCGCAGATATCCGTGACATGAAACTGGGCAGGACGCCCTCCGCTTTCATATACGCCATAGACCACCTGCTGGCTGATCTGATTTAGATGAACACTTCCCGGGTGGCTGTCGCCATAAGCGTCTTCCACCAGAATCTGCGCTTTGCCAATATCATCCTCCGTCCAATACGTTCCCAGCTGCAGTGCATCAAACTGTGCCCACAGTGCTCGTTCCCCTTTACTTTTTATATCTCGCATAATTCTTTCTCTCCCCATATTCCACCGCCGGATCATCTGGCACCTTCGTCAAAGGTGTTCACAATCTCCAATCTAATGCGGTCGCCAATAAAATACACCGATGTATATTCGTTCGGTTTGTCATCTGATCCAAAAATCGTGTCTTCGATGTGAATCAGGGGATATCCTGTCTTTACCTCCAAAAGCTTCGCCCTGTCCTGATCGGCCCGCACCATCTCCAGTGTCTCGATCACACGCTCCTGGGTCAGATGATACTGCTGCTTCAGGATATCGCAGAGCTGCTGCCTTTCGAAATCAAAACCATGATCCAGGATGTCCGGACTTACTTTACAGGGAACGTGGGACTCATGAAGGCTGAAGGGAACGCCCTCCACATACCGCAGACGGTAGATTTCCCATATTCCTTCGCCTTCATGAATCCTGAGTTTTTCTGCCAGTTCACTGCTGGCAGTTCCTTTCTCTGCCTTCACCAGCCTGGTTGTATTGGCATATCCCATTTTTTCCAGCTGTTCCCTGATTCCCATCTGTGAAAGAGGCTTTCCAATGATCTTCTTTTCCTTCACAAACGTTCCTTTTCCAGGCACACGGTACAGTAGTCCCTCCTGCGTCAGCTTTACGATGACGGAGCGAACCGTCATACGGCTTAATCCATACTCTTTGCTTAAGACATTTTCTGACGGAATCATGCTGTTCTGCGGCCATACCTCGTTTGCAATCTCAGTTCTTAATATTTCCTCCAGCTGAAGATGAAGCGGAACGGGACTTTTGTGATCTAATGTATAATCCATGGTTTTACCTCTGTTTTCTGTTTTCTTTTTTGCCTATCTGTCTCCGCAAAGGCGGTTTAAGCGCTCCTGGCTGCAGAATTCCCGAAATGAAATTCCCCTTTCGCCCAACTGGCGCGCGTTCTTTACTCCTTTAAGGGAATCATGATGGTAATCTGAACCGCCGGAGATAATGGAAGCATACGATCCATACCGTTCTTTTACCTCCCGCTCAATCTCCTCCGGCGTCATGATCCCTGCATAACTGGTTTTATCATATGCGTAAGAAGCTTCTATCCCATCCAGCCCCTGGTCAAAAAGCCAGGTTATATACTCATGCCTGGTCATAAAATTCTTTTCCTGCGGAACCTTCTCCGCAATCAAATACGGATGGGCCAGGATGGAGACTCCTCCAGCCCCGCGGATCATGGCAATGACATCGGAGGCATCCGGCTTTTCCCTTTTTATCGACCAGTCTGTCCTGGATTTTACATAGCGCTTGGCACTCTGCCAGTCACTCATATACCCCTTTTGTGCCATCAGTTCAAATATCATCTTTTTCTGCACCTGTTCTTCCATGATCCTGCCATGGGGCTGTGATAAAACCTCATCCCAGGAGACTGCCATGCCGCTTTCTGTCAGGCGGCGGCACAGTTGTTTATAGGAAATGATCTTACTCTCTGCCACAGACTGTTCCAGTTCATCAAAGCTTCTGTTGGAAAAATCGCATCCATACCCAATAATATGGACATCCTCCACCTCCGTATTACAGGATATCTCGATACCGGGAAGCAGAAGCAGCCCCAGTTGCAGCGCGTATTCCTTCACGCTCACTGCACGGCCATCGTCTCCTTCCATGGTCATAAGCGGCCGAACATCATGATCCGTAATACCCAGTACCTTTAAGCCCAGCCCCGCAGCGGTCTTTATAATTGTGAAATAATCATCTGCTCCGTCCGAACGGTTCGTATGGGTGTGCAGGTCGCATTCATACGAAGCTCTCATAAATTCTTCCCCTCTCCTGGTATGCCAAAGATCATGATGTGTTTCTTCACGGTCTTTACAACGGCCTCCTCCACATACCTCATAATATCCAGCGGCTCAAAATATTGGTTCACAGCCTCTTTAAGCGCATCCCTGTATGTAATCTTCAAGGCTGTGGAAACATTGATTTTAGCGGCTCCCAATGCCACAAAAGACCGAAAAACATCTTCCTCCAGTCCGGTTCCTCCATGGACAACCAGCGGAGCGGCAACTGCCTCCTTAATCTGACAGAAACGTTCAAAGTCTATCTTCGGAGCACCTTTATAAACGCCGTGGGCGGTTCCCACTGCTGGAGCGAAGGCGTCTACTCCCGTTTCCTCCACGTATTTAACAGATGATTCCACATCGGCACAGCTGGCATTCTCCTGGCTGACGGCAATATCCTCTTCCGTACCGCCGATCGCCCCCAGCTCCCCTTCCACAGAGACCTCTTTTTCTCCGATATAGGCAATTAAGTTCTTTGTAGCAGCTATGTTCTCTTCCAGCGGATTTTTAGATCCATCGTACATAATAGAGCTCCATCCCGCATCCACACATTTTTTCGCAATAGTCAGGTCCGTACAGTGGTCCAGATGAAGCACCACGGGAATCCCTGCCTTTTCTGCTTCCTTTTTCACCAGATCGGCCAGCTGACTGGCGCCATAGTATTTCACCGTCTTAACGGATGTCTGCAAAATTACGGGAGCACAGCTTTCCTCCGCGGCTCTGATTGTCCCCCGCACGGTTTCTATATTAAAGATATTGAACGCACCAACCGCATAGTGTTCTGATTCCGCCTGTTTCAAAATTGTTTTTAATGTTGACAGTCCCATATTTCCGCCTCCTATTTCTATATTGTCCCATTATATCATAGTTTACCGGATGAAACCAAGGCCTGTCTGATATCGTCCTCCATACTTTTTTTTGTCGGGAAGATCGGCCTGCGGGGACGGCCGCCCTGAAAGCCTAACAGATTCATACATGTTTTTACGCCTGCCACACCGTTTTTCGCTCCGGTCTGTCCAGCCAGAGCCCTTAACTCGCCATACTTTTCTAAAAATTCTTCTTCCGGCAGCACTTTCCAGGACTGGTATAACGCCGCACATTCCTGCGGGAAATAATTCGCAGCGGACAGAATAGCGCCTGCACCACCATTTTTCAGGCACCGATACATACTGCCCACGGAACCCGACATAACCGAAAAATCATCTCTGCCTCCTGCTGCATCTAAATATGTCTCCATCATATCCGGCGACGTATCCTTGATTCCCAGAATATTGGGGTGGTCTGCCAGTTCCTTCACTGCCTCCGCGGATATGGTAAGTCCGTTGGCAAAGCCCGGCGCGCAGTAAATAAGCACTGGAAGACTGCTAAAATCAGCTATCTCCGTATAATAGGAAATCAGCGCCTCATCTGTCATCAGCTTTTTAAAATAATGAGGGGTAAGGACAGACAGATAATCAATATCAAGTTCCTCTTCTAATACCCGGTCAATAAAGACCTTTGTCTGATAGAGGGACTCTCTTCCCACCCCTGCAATCAGACACTTTTCCGGCGCTTTCCATCTGGCAAAGAGACGGATCACTTCTAAGGATTCCGCATCATCCAGCATGCGGAATTCTCCGTTACTTCCCAGACACATATATCCGGACACATCTGTAAGATTCCACTGGTCCAGGTTATCCTTCAGCATATCCGGTGATATCCTCTCTTCTTCATCAAAAGGCGTTACCGCCGGTATAAAAACACCGTCTAATCGTTTCATGGTTCTCTCCTACCCTTTCAAAAAATCAACCGCTGTTTCCATAATACCATACGGATCCAGCTTATAGCAAGCAAGCAATTCCTCATAGCTTCCTGTAGACGCATATTCTGGCCGGATCCCGTGGCACTTTACCTTCCCATAGCCTTCTTTGGCACAAACCTCGCATACCGCGCTTCCCAATCCGCCTATGGTATAATGTTCCTCAACCGTCATGATTTTTCCGGTCTTTTTTGCTGCAGAACGGATCAGTTCCTCATCCACCGGCCATACAGTCGGCATACCTGCCACCATGACAGAGAGTCCCTTTTCCGCCAGAAGCTCTGCGGCTTTTAAGACATTTGCAGTAATCGTCCCCGTGGAAATCAGGGTAAGGTCCGTACCATCACGCAGGATTCTTCCTTTTCCAATTTCAAACTTCTGCTTTTCAAACAGAGACTCCACCGGCTGATTCCCAATTCGCATATAAACCGGCCCATCGTGTTCCATCATGGCATCTACAGCCGCCTCAATCTCTCCTGGATCCTGAGGTGCCAGCACCACGACGCCAGGGATCATCCTAATGATGGAAAAATCCTCCAAGGAATGGTGGGTAGAGCCTAAATCGGAATACGTCATCCCACCGTTTCTTCCTACTATTTTTACATTTTGCCTCATATACCCCAGATCATTGCGGAACATCTCATAATTCCTGCAGGTGACAAATGGAGCTATCGCACAGAACACCGGAATTTTTCCTGTTGTGGCAAATCCTGACGCGATTCCCGTTACAGTCTGCTCCATAATGCCAAATTCAAAATATCTCTCTGGATACTTTATGGAAAATTCCTTAAATCCCGAGCTTTTCCCACTGTCTGCCGATAAAATGACAACGTCCGTATTCTTCTCCGCTATCTCCGAAACGCGCTGCCCAAAGGTCTTTCTCGGATCTCTTTTTTCCGCCATCACAGACTGCCTCCCTTCTGTTTTTCCGAAAGTAACGATATGCGGCCTTCAATCTCAGCGGCCGCCGCCTCGAGTTCCCCTTTTCCCGGTGTCCAGTAATGGTACTCTGCCTTTCCTTCCGCAAAAGAAATCCCCTTGCCTTTTACTGTATGAAGTACCGCAAGGACCGGCTTTCCCGCCTCATCCGGTATCCGATTCAACAGATCTACAATCTCTTCCATGTTATTTCCGTCTATCTCCTTCACGTTCCACCCAAATGCGCGGAACCTCTCGCCAATCGGCGTGAAATTCATAACCTCGTTCACAGCCCCGCTGATCTGAAGCCCATTGAAATCAATAAACAGCGTCAGATTATCCAGTTTATAGTGAGCGGCGGCAGCGGCAGCCTCCCAGTTAGACCCCTCTGCCAGTTCACCGTCTCCCATCATCACATACACCCTGCTTTTTAATCCATCCAGCCGGAGGGCCAGAGCCATCCCGGTGCCGATGGCCAGTCCATGACCAAGTGCTCCTGTATTCGCCTCAATCCCCGGCAGCTTATGCATGTCGGGATGGCCGGGAATATGCGATCCCAGCCTTCCATATGTATCCAGGATCTCCTTGTCAAAATATCCCCGTTCTGCAAGCACTGCATACTGTGCCATGCATTTATGTCCTGCGGACAGGATAAACCTGTCCCTGTCCTTCTTCAGTCGGTCATTTTTTGCGGACAGTTCAATACATGCCTGTCTGTTTCGCTCCCTGCTCCTGCGTTTGCTCTCGTTTGATTTCTCCCTCTGTATCTTCTTGGCACAAGCAGGACAATACTTCGATATGCCAGAGCGGGGAACATATTCAACACCGCACACCGTACAATTCTTAGGCTTTAACGCAGTCCACCGCTTTGTCGGTGTGATATGTAATTCACCGACAAAGCCGATGAATTTATAATAAATCTTGATTTCCTGCCGCACCATTCCGTCTGTAAGTTTCTCACGTTCCGAAACAAGTATCTTGTCTATAAGTGCGTTTATGATGGTTGCGTCCAGTTCCTTAATGCCTTGATAGTTGCGGATTAGGGAGAGGAAATCACGGACACCCTGCGTCTTCTCATAGCTGTCGCTGAGCGTTTCCGTTACCTCTTTCAGCCTTGCTTCAATTTCAAGCTGTTCTTTCTGGTATTTTCCCGACATCATCTCAAAATTCCGCTCGGTAATACGCTCCATCACCTTATCTTCATAGAGTGAGGAAAACAGCCTGTCCAGTTCTGCAAGGCGTTTGTTCAGTTTTCTTTGCTCCTTTTCCAGTGCCTTTGCCTTGCTCTGGTCTGTTTCCGTGAGCCGCTTTTCAATCGCCCTCACTGCCTTTTCATCATTGACTGCCATATCCGCAAATCGGTTGATGTCGGTGAGGACAGCGTTGAACAAGTCCCTCGCTTCAATGCTGTGTGCGGTACACATGATATTACCGTATCTGCCATAATTATTGCAGGAATATTGTACGCAGTCGATGATGTCGGGGCGTTTCCTCCTGTTGGCACTCATAGCCCGCATCGCATAGCCGCAGTCCGCACACTTAATAACGCCTGCAAAGATGTTCTCAAAGCCGCCCTTGTTTTCTGGTAATCTGCGGCTTGTAATAAGCTGCTGTACGGTATCAAATTCCTCCTGCGTGACTATCCCCTCATGGGTGTCTGGTATCACTTCCCATTCTTCGGGCAGCTTAGAGGGGCGTTTCTTGCTTTTCATGTTGGCGGCAATCCGCTTGTAGCCTGCAAGGTTTCCCGCATATATCGGGCTTCTTAAAATGCCCCTTACGCTGTTCTCGCTCCAAATATAACGGTTCTCCTCATTCTCCTCAAAATACCTCTCATAGCCTGTTGCCCCCTGCTCCGCCGCATAAGCGGCGGGGCGTAAGATATGCTGTTTGTTGATGTGCTTGCGGATTTTGGCGATTCCGTTGCCCGCTAACGCAAGGTCAAATATTTCCCTTACCACATGGGCAACTTTGTCATCTATCAGCAGATGGTTGTGGTCGGCGGGGTCTTTGACGTAACCGTATGGTGCTGTCGTCCCCATGAATTTCCCCTGCTGAAACCTCGCTCGGTACGCCGATTTTATCTTGACCGACACATCGGCGGAATACATTTCGTTTAGGATGTTGCGGAAAGGCGTGATGTCCATAGCGGATTTATTGAGCGTGTCCACGCCGTCATTGACCGCTATATACCTCACATTATGCTCTGGGAAAAACACTTCCAGATACAGTCCGCAATCAAGATAGTTCCTCCCCAGACGAGATAAATCTTTCGTGATAACGCAGTTTATCAGACCGCTTTCAATGTCCTTAATCATGTTCTGGAAACTTGGTCTTTGGAATAATGAGGTGTGATAGCGATAGCGGCAAAAAGCTAATAAAATCAATGGTTTTGCGGACAGCGGATAGACAGGGAATGTGTTAAAAACTGAATACGCACACAAACGGCGTTACCTTAACCCCTTTGGGGGAGAAAGTAACGCCGTTTTTTTATGCCCGCAGGAAAGGAGGTGCAGCCGGAATGTATTTCACAAAGGGCAAGCAGCGGGCGTTTGAATTGCTCATGCAGCAGAAGCCGGGATTTGACCGCTATCAATCCGGTTGTGCCGGAGATGATGAAGATTGCGGCACTTGCCGTTTCTACCGCCCCGGGTGGAAATATGAGTTTTGCGTTTTCAAAGAGTGTCCCTATTGCCCCGGCAAAAGGACGCGGAAAACGCACGCCAGCATGGACAAATAGACGGGCAAAAGCCCTTGTGCCATGCGGCTTTGCAGACGCGAAAACGGCAAAGGGCATATTGCAATACCAAAACAGCCGAAAACGGCTTTCTAATTGTCCACGCATACCAAGAGAGGAAGTGAGGAAATATGGCAGTTTTCAGAGTGGAGCGAAATACGGGATATACCGTTATGAGCAACCACCACTTGCGAAACAAGGAATTGTCCTTAAAGGCAAAGGGCTTGTTGTCGCAAATGCTTTCGCTGCCCGAAGATTGGGATTATACCCTTGCGGGCTTATCCCATATCAACCGGGAGAAGATCGACGCAATCCGCGAAGCGGTCAAAGAACTTGAAAAAGCCGGATATATCGTCCGCAGCCGGGAACGCGACGAGAAAGGACGTTTGCGCGGTGCGGATTATGTCATATACGAGCAGCCGCAGCCCAAAGAGCCGGAAGCAGCTACCAGCAGCGAACAGCCGCCTACATCGGATTTACCTACATTGGAAAATCCAACATTGGATAATCCAACGTTGGAAAAACCTACGTTGGAAAAACCTACGTTGGAAAATCCAACGCAATTAAATAAAGATATATCAAGTAAAGAACAATCAATTACTGATTTATCAAGTACCCATTCCATTCCTTTCCATTCCCTAAATCCCTTGCCTTATGAGCAGGACGAAGCGGCTACGCCGCCGGAAAGGAAAAGAACGGAAGCGAAAACAAACAGCGCAATAGAGATTTATCGGGAAATCATCAAAGACAACATCGACTATGACATTCTCATTCAAGACCCCAAAATGGATAAAGACCGTTTGGACGAGATTGTAGAAATCATGCTGGAAACCGTCTGCACAGCCCGAAAGACAATCCGTATCGCCGGGGACGACTACCCCGCCGAACTTGTCAAATCAAAGTTTATGAAGCTGAATAGCAGCCACGTTGAGTTTGTTTTGGACTGCATGAGGGAGAACACAACCAAAATCCGCAACATCAAGCAGTATCTAAAAGCGGTGCTGTTCAACGCACCGAGTACCATTGACAGCTACTATACCGCCCTTGTCAATCACGACTTTTACGGCAGCAAATGAGCATAGCCGCAGTTTACCGGGAAAGGAGTTGATACCTTGCAGGAGGAAGTAACCCAAAAAACGATTGCCCTATCCGTCAATGTGGGAAAAGGCGCGGCAAGGCTTACCGAACAGGCGTTGCAGAAAGCAATCAAGAAGTTTTTGGAGCAGAAAAGCAAAGCCCCGCATGGGAAACAGACCATGCGGCAGCTTATGAAGCAAAATGCGGGTGTTTCCAACATCGAGATCACCGACAGCAATATCAAAGCCTTTGAGAGTACCGCGAAGAAGTACAACATAGATTTTTCGCTGAAAAAGGTTAAGGGCGAACAGACCCGTTACCTTGTGTTTTTCAAAGGCAGGGACGCGGACGTTATGACCGCAGCGTTTCAAGAGTTTTCCGCAAAGAAGCTGAACAGGGATAAAAAGCCCTCTATCCGCAAAGCCCTTGCCGCAGCAAAGGACAAGGCGAAGCAGCTTAACGCCGCCCGCGACAAGGTAAAGAAAATAGACAGGGGGCGCGAGATATGAAGCAGATGAACTACAAAAAGTTGATAATCCCGAATATCCCCTATGTGTTCTTTGTCTATCTCTTTGATAAGGTGGGACAGGCGGTGCGGCTTGCCCCCGGCGCGGATATTTCCGAAAAGATACTCAATATCACACAGGGATTTTCCGAAGCGTTTTCAAATGCCTTGCCGAGCGTTCACCCGTTGGATTTGCTTATCGGCATTGTCGGCGCGGTGGTTATCCGTCTGATTGTCTATGTCAAAGGGAAAAACGCAAAGAAATACCGCAAGGGCGCAGAATACGGCAGCGCACGTTGGGGCAACGCCGAAGATATAAAGCCCTACATCGACCCGGATTTTCAGAACAACATCATTTTGACGCAGACCGAACGCCTTACCATGAACAGCCGCCCGAAGCAGCCGAAATATGCGAGAAATAAAAACGTCGTGGTGATCGGCGGCAGCGGCAGCGGCAAGACAAGGTTTTTCGTAAAGCCTAATTTAATGCAGCTTCATTCTTCCTACGTCTTGACCGACCCAAAAGGCACCGTCTTAATCGAGTGCGGAAAGCTCTTGCAGCGCGGCGGCTACAAGATAAAAGTGCTGAATACGATAAACTTCAAGAAATCCATGCGATATAACCCCTTTGTGTATATCCGCAGCGAAAAGGACGTGTTAAAGGTTGTCAATACCCTTATTGTCAATACCAAAGGCGAGGGAGAAAAAAGCGCGGAAGATTTTTGGGTGAAAGCCGAGAGATTATTATATTGCGCGTTGATCGGCTACATTTGGTATGAAGCCCCCGCCGAGGAAATGAACTTTACAACGCTGCTTGAACTTATCAATGCAAGCGAAGCACGCGAGGACGACGAGGAATACCAAAGCCCCGTTGATCTGCTCTTTGCCGATTTAGAAGAACGCAGCCCCGACCATTTCGCGGTGAAGCAATATAAAAAATACAAATTGGCGGCGGGCAAAACGGCAAAGTCAATCCTTATTTCTTGCGGTGCGCGTCTTGCCCCTTTTGATATAGAGGAACTCCGGGAACTCATGTCCTATGATGAATTGGAACTTGATACATTGGGCGACAGGAAAACCGCGCTTTTCCTCATAATGAGCGATACCGACGACACCTTTAATTTTGTTATCGCTATTCTGCAATCGCAGCTTTTCAATTTGCTTTGTGATAAAGCGGACGACGAATACAACGGCAAATTGCCTATTCATGTCCGGTTTTTGCTTGATGAATTTGCCAACATCGGGCAGATACCCCGCTTTGATAAGTTAATTGCGACCATTCGCAGCAGGGAAATGTCCGCTTCTATCATTCTGCAATCGCAGAGCCAACTAAAAGCCATTTACAAGGACGCGGCAGAAATCATACTTGATAATGCCGACAGCACCTTGTTTTTGGGAGGACGTGGGAAAAATGCAAAGGATATTTCGGATAACTTGGGACGGGAAACAATCGACAGTTTCAATACTTCCGAAAATCGCGGCACGCAGGTTTCTCATGGACTTACTTATCAAAAATTAGGAAAGGAGCTGATGACACAGGACGAAATAGCAGTTATGGACGGTGGGAAATGTATTTTGCAGCTACGCGGTGTGCGTCCCTTTTTAAGCGACAAATACGACATCACGAAACACCCGAACTACAAATACCTTTCCGACTTCGACAAAAGAAACGCTTTTGACGTGGAACGGTATATGTCTACCCGTCCGGCAATCGTAAAGCCCGATGAAGCCTTTGACATATACGAAATAGATTTGTCCGACGAGGACGCAGCCGCCGAGGAATAACGGCGGCATTTTCATTTTCAACAACTTTTTTTGAGCCGCACAGCGGCAGAAAGCGAGGTTTATATGGAGTTTTTCAACAGCGCAGTTGGTGTATTGCAGACTTTGGTTATCGCGCTTGGCGCAGGTCTTGGCATTTGGGGTGCCATTAACCTCATGGAGGGTTACGGCAACGACAATCCGGGCGCAAAGAGCCAGGGCATGAAGCAGCTCATGGCGGGCGGCGGCGTCGCTTTGATCGGCGGCACCCTTGTTCCCCTGCTTTCTCAACTTTTTGGATAATGCCTAAAACAAATACCACCCGCCGCGGCCCTCTCGGAAACGGGAGGGCGCGGGAAAGGAGGGATTAACTTTTGATATGGCAGATGATTGAAGATTGGTTTCGCGGCATTTTGACAGACGGGATTTTATCGAACCTTTCCGGCTTGTTTGACAGCGTAAATACAGAGGTTGGAGAAATCGCAACACAAGTCGGCACGACCCCCGCCGGGTGGAACGCGGGCATATTCAACATGATACGCAGCCTTTCGGAAAACGTCATTGTACCGATTGCGGGCGTTATCATTACCTTTGTCATGTGTTATGAACTAATCCAGCTTGTAATTGAAAAAAACAATCTGCACGATCTCGACACTTGGATTTTCTTCAAATGGATTTTTAAGACCTTTGTTGCGGTGCTGCTGGTAACAAACACTTGGAACATCGTCATGGGAGTTTTCGACGTTACGCAGAGCGTCGTCAATCAGAGCGCGGGGGTTATCATATCCGATACAAGCATAGACGTTACCACCGTCATTACCGACATTGAAGCAAAACTCGACGCTATGAGCGTGGGCGGTCTTTTGGGGTTATGGTTTCAATCCCTCTTTGTAGGGCTTACCATGAAAGCCCTGTCAATCTGCATTATGCTTGTGGTGTATGGGCGCATGATTGAAATATATCTTGTAACGAGCGTTGCCCCTATCCCTATGGCAACAATGGTAAATCACGAATGGGGCAGCATGGGACAGAATTACTTAAAATCTTTGCTTGCGCTTGGTTTTCAGGCGTTTCTGATCTTGGTGTGTGTCGGCATTTATGCGGTGTTGATACAAACAATCGCAGCGACCGACGACATTTCCGGCGCGATCTGGGCTTGCATGGGCTATACCGTCCTCTTGTGCTTTACGCTTTTCAAAACGGGAAGCCTTGCAAAGAGCGTCTTTTCGGCACATTAAGGGGGTGAGTTATGATTTGAAAATCGGTTTAATCGACGTTGACAGCCATAATTTCCCCAACCTCTGCTTGATGAAGCTATCCGCGTATCATAAAGCAAAGGGGCATACGGTGGAATGGTGGAACGCAAAGGGGCGGTACGACCTTGTATATAAAAGCCGCGTCTTTACGGACACCTATTCCAAAGACACGATAACCGTTACCAACGCGGAACAAGTTATTTTCGGCGGTACGGGCTACGACACGAAAAACCGCTTGCCGCCGGAAGTGGAACACAGTTACCCGGATTATTCTATCTACCCGCAGTTTTTCGGGATTGCCTACGGCTTTTTAAGCCGGGGTTGTCCGAGAAATTGCGGGTTTTGCATTGTCAGCAGTAAAGAGGGACGCAAAAGTGTTAAGGTTGCGGATTTGTCCGAGTTTTGGAAATGGCAGCCGGAAATAAAAATCATGGACGCTAATCTGCTTGCCTGTCCCGACCATGAAAATCTCATTGAGCAGCTTATACGAAGCCGCGCATGGGTGGATTTTTCGCAAGGGCTGGATATTCGCCTTGTGAACAGGGATAATGTCAGCCTGTTAAATCGGGTACGGATAAAAGCGGTACATTTTGCATGGGATAATCCCGACGAGGACTTAACCGGGTATTTCCAACGTTTTTTGGATTTGACCGCCATTAAGAGCAGCCGCCAGCGGCGCGTGTATGTTCTTACCAACTACGGCAGCACTCACGAACAGGATTTATACCGCGTGAACACCTTGCGGGCTATGGGCTTTGACCCGTATGTGATGATTTACGAGCGTCCAACCGCCCCGCCTGTTACCCGCCATTTGCAACGGTGGGTAAATAACAAACGGCTTTTCTATGCTGTCCCCCGTTTTGAAGATTACATTCCGGGCAGAAAGGAGGTTTGAAATGGCGTATGTAACCGTCCCAAAGGACTTAACAAAAATCAAAAGCAAGGTAATGTTCAACCTTACGAAACGACAGCTAATTTGTTTCAGCGCGGCGGTAGCAATCGGACTGCCGCTGTTCTTTTTGGTAAAAGACAGCGTTGGAACAACCACAGCGGCATTGTGCATGGTGCTTGCCATGCTGCCTATGTTTTTGCTTGCCATGTACGAGAAAAACGGGCAACCGCTGGAAGTGATTATTCGGCAATTTGTGGAAGTGAAGTTTCTTCGCCCCAAAGAGCGACCTTATCAGACCAACAATTTTTATGCCGCCCTTGCGCGGCAAGAGCAATTAGATAAGGAGGTACGGGCGATTGTCAAAGGAAAAGAAAAACACCCAAAACGAAAAGCGTAAACTTTCCCGACAGGAAAGAAAACAGATAGATACCCTTATCCGACAGGCAAAGGGCGACGGGAAGCCCCATACGGCGCAGGACAGCATACCGTTTGAGCGAATGTATAAGGACGGGATTTGCCGCCTTGCAAACGGGCGGTATTCCAAGTGCATTGAGTTTGAGGACATCAACTATCAGCTTGCGCAGCCGGACGACAAAACCGCCATTTTTGAAGCCCTTTGCGATATGTATAACTCGTTCGACGCTTCTATCAGCGTGCAGCTTTCCCTAATCAGCCGCCATGCGAACAAGGACGATTTCAAGAACAGTATCACGATTGCGCCGCAGAATGATGACTTCGACAGTATCAGAGCAGAATACACCGAAATGCTTAGGACGCAGCTTGAACGCGGAAACAACGGGCTTATCAAGACCAAGTTTCTCACCTTTACCGTTGAAGCAAAGGACATTAGATCGGCGCGGGCGCGTCTTGCCCGCATTGAAACGGACACCCTCAACCATTTTAAGGTGATCGGCGCGGCGGCGCGGGTATTGGACGGGAAACAGCGTCTTGAAGTGCTGCATGGGATTTTCCACCCGGACGGGGAACGCTTTAACTTTGCGTGGGAATGGCTACCCGCAAGCGGTCTTTCTGTCAAAGACTTTATCGCGCCGTCCTCTTTCCGATTTGGCGACGGGCGAATGTTTCAAATGGGCGGCAAGTTTGGCGTAGTTTCCTTTTTGCAGATCGTCGCGCCGGAACTCTCCGACCGTATGCTTGCCGACTTCATGGACGCGGAAAACGGGATTATCGTCAATCTGCACATTCAGAGTATCGACCACAACGAAGCAATCAAGACGATTAAGCGCAAGATTACCGACCTTGACCGTATGAAAATCGAGGAACAGAAAAAAGCAATCCGCAGCGGCTACGACATGGATATTATTCCGTCCGACCTTGCCACCTACGGCGGGGAAGCAAAAAACCTACTCCGCGATTTGCAGAGCCGCAACGAAAGAATGTTTCTGCTTACGCTGCTTGTCTTAAACCTTGCAGATACCAAGCAGAAATTGGATAACGAAGTATTTGGAGCGGCGGCAATCGCGCAGAAATACAACTGCATTTTGACCCGCCTTGACTACCGGCAGGAACAGGGGCTTATGTCCTCTATCCCGTTGGGGGAAAACCTTATCCATATCCAGCGCGGCTTGACGACCAGCAGCACCGCCGTTTTCGTTCCCTTTACGGTGCAAGAGCTGTTCCAAAGCGGCGAAGCATTGTATTACGGCTTAAACGCCCTTTCCAACAACATGATTTTGTGCGACCGAAAGAAGCTGAAAAATCCCAACGGCTTGATACTCGGCACACCGGGCAGCGGCAAAAGTTTTTCTGCAAAACGCGAAATCACAAACGCTTTTCTTATCACGTCCGACGACATTATCATTTGCGACCCCGAAGCCGAATATTACCCCCTTGTCGGACGTTTGAAAGGACAGGTTATCAAGGTTTCGCAGAACAGCACGCAGTACATTAACCCTATGGATATTAACCTCAATTACAGCGAGGGCGACACGCCCATAGCCTTAAAGAGCGATTTTATCCTTTCCTTTTGTGAGTTGATTATGGGAGGTAAAAACGGGCTGGAAGCTGTCGAAAAGACCTTGATTGACCGCGCTGTTATCAGCGTGTACCGCAACTACCTTGCCGACCCGAAGCCGGAGAATATGCCGATTTTGGGCGACCTCTACGACGAGATCAAGAAGCAGCCGGAAAAGGAAGCGCAGCGTATCGCGGCGGCATTGGAACTCTATGTAAACGGCAGCTTGAACATTTTTAACCACAGGACAAACGTTGACATTCATAATCGCCTTGTCTGCTTTGATATTAAGGAACTCGGTACGCAGCTTAAAAAAGTCGGTATGCTTATCGTCCAAGACCAAGTATGGAACAGAGTAACGGTAAACCGCAGCGAGGGCAAGGCGACGCGGTATTACATCGACGAATTTCATTTACTCTTGAAAGAGGAACAGACCGCAGCATACAGCGTCGAGATTTGGAAGCGTTTTAGGAAGTGGGGCGGTATTCCGACAGGTATCACGCAGAACGTCAAAGACCTTTTGACGAGCAGAGAAGTTTCAAACGTTTTTGAAAACAGCGATTTTGTCTATATGCTCAACCAAGCACAGGGCGACAGGGAAATCCTTGCAAAGCAGCTTAACATTTCGCAGCAGCAAATGACCTATGTAACCCATTCCGACGCGGGCGAGGGGCTTATTTTCTACGGCAACGTGATTTTGCCCTTTATTGACCGTTTCCCGCAGGATACGGAACTGTACCGCGTCATGACGACCAAACCCGGCGAGGTGTCGGCATGAGGATAGAAACGGACAAAATCTATTGCGGCGACAGCTTGCAGGTGCTTCAAACCTTGCCGGAAAACGCAGTTGATTGTTGCGTAACGTCCCCGCCCTACTATGCCTTGCGGGACTATGGCGCAGACGGGCAGATCGGACGGGAAGCAACGCCGGAAGAATATGTTTCCCGCATTACGGCGGTATTCCATGAGGTAAAGCGGGTGCTTACGCCGGAGGGGACTTGTTGGCTGAATATCGCGGACACTTATTGCGGCACAGGCAGCAAAGCCGACCACCAAGACCCCAAATATCCCAAAGGCAGGAACGGGCAGCAAGTGGCGTTCAACCACCGCGCCCCCGGCTGTAAGCCCAAAGATTTAATCGGTATTCCGTGGCTTGTAGCCCTTGCCTTGCGGGGCGACGGTTGGTATTTGCGCAGTTCTATCATTTGGCACAAAACAAACCCCATGCCAGAAAGCACGCGGGACAGGCCGACCCGCTGCTATGAATATGTGTTTCTGCTTACCAAGTCAAAGAAGTATTACTACAATTGGCAAGCAGTAGCCGAGCCGATAGCCCCCACAACGGCGGGGCGGCTGAAAAGCGGAGTTAGCAAAGGAAACAAGTATAACGTTACTGTTCCGGGGCAAAACCAGCCGCAGAAAATCAACCGCCCCCGCGAAAAGGGCGCATACGCCGACGAGTTGATTTGTCCCGTCCGCAGCCGTCGCAACGTTTGGCAGATCAACAATGTCGCGTATCATGGCGGGCATTTCGCAGCATACCCGCCCAAACTTGCGGAAACGTGCATTTTGGCGGGCTGTCCCGTGGGCGGGATTGTCCTTGATCCGTTTTTAGGCAGCGGCACCACCGCAGCGGCGGCAAAGCACCTTTCCCGCCGCTATATCGGCATTGAGTTAAACCCCGACTATTGCACCCTTGCAAAAC